>MDTB01178154.1_pt1 | contig 13104 bp, 14 predicted proteins | sample 811161 | NCBI WGS metagenome assembly MDTB01 (sample SAMN05326650, study PRJNA326480) | marine metagenome | isolation source: seawater | place: Mediterranean Sea | collected 2009 | reverse complement strand
GATCCCATAAGGTGAATTAACATAAAATGGCTGAGCTTCTGCAGAACTATCAGCATGTCCAGCAGTTGGGTATCTTACATGTCCAATCCCTAACTTACCCTTTAATCTAGAGATATGTTTAGCATCAAATCCATCTCTGACTAAGCCTAATGATTTTCGTAAAGTAATTTTACCGTCATGATTTGTTAAAATCCCTGAGGCATCCTGGCCGCGATGTTGCAATACAGTTAGCGATTCATATATATCGCGAACTACATTGGTGGTTCCGTAAACAGCTACTATCCCGCACATATGCTATATATTATATTTTTAATTGCAAACTATCAAAGAGTGAATCACTAGAAATGAGATAATTGTTCAAAAAATCTTCAAAATATGGGATAAATTGCGAATCTGTGACCATTTTAAGACTAGCAAGTTCAGTATTCAAGATGAAAAAAGTAATCAATACAGTGAATGAAAAGCCCTTAATAGTACCAAAAACAAAACCAAGAGATTTATCAAAAGAATAATATCCAATGATATTAACAAATTTGGAGACAATATATCCAGATATTGCTGAAGATATGAATGTAAAAATAAAAATTAACGCATAAGTTATTATCATAGAGATCATCGGTGAAGAAACAAATGATTGGATATAGTTTGCAGGTATGTGGAAGTAATTTAGTGTTGCATAAATTGCTGTGACCCATACTATTAGTGAAAGAATTTCAGCTGAGAATCCTTTCATAAATCCTCGTATTGACCAAAATACCAAGAAAACTAGTATACCTATGTCTAAAACAATCATCAGTTATTTAATCTCTTTATGAGTCCTTTTTTTCCTGTTGAATCATTAACCTTAGAGGAAATTATTTCTGCCATCTTTTTATCAACAAAGGGACCAATCCCGAAAACAACTGTTCCTTTGGATTTTAAGTCAACCATTGAATTAATACCTATCGATTTCAATTCTTTTATAAAATTATTTTTTGAATCAATATTAGTTAACTCTGGAAATATTAAAACCCATGATTCAGTTATTTTTTTTTCTAATAAAAAATCTTCATCGAGATCCAAAGAGTCCTTATCTGATATATAGTTTTCATCTTGCATAATTTTATTATCCGGAAGTTCCAAAGAGTAGGTAATTTTATTAAAATTTTCGATGTAATTCATGATAGGTGTAAAAAAAATATATATAGGAATTATAATAAAGGTGAATATAAAATATATGTTTTTGCTATTCATTCTATTGAGCCACTTGATTATTATTTAATGATTGATAGTGTGACAGATAGTCCGAAACAGTATAAAAAGATCCATAAATAATTAACCTATCATCAGAATTTAAAAATGATAATGCTTGAGACGATGCATCTACAATATCATCAAATGTATGAATATTTTTTTTAGGAATCAGAGTAGACATCCTCGTTTTTATTTCTTTAGCATTCATACCTCTGGGATTATCTATTGTTACGCAATACCATTCATCGACAATATTTATCATTGGTTTAATTAAACTATAGACATCCTTATCTTTCAGTATACCTATGATTGCAATAGTGTATTGGCTAGATTTTTTTCTCAAGTTCTCTTGTAACTTTTGTGCAGAATCTTCATTATGAGCAACGTCTAAAATAATTTCTGGTTTATCTGATAATATCTGATATCTACCAAGCAAAGATATATTTTTTATTCCGTTGTCTAATTTTTGTTTATTATCTAGGATTTTTGGATCTAGGATATCAATGGCACTCAAAGCAGCTCCTGCATGATCATATTGAAAATCACCTGTCAATGGAAGCATTGGAAGTTCAATTGTTTTATTTCCTTTAGTCCATACCCAAGATTTTTCACTTTTCTTAATATAGAAATCATTTTGATTAAATATAAGATGTGATTTAATTTTATTCGAATAAGTAAACAAACTCGATGGTGGATTTTTACCCGCGTAAATACAAGGCTTGAAAGGTCTCATTACACCAGCTTTTTCCATAGCAATACTCTCTATAGTAGTACCTAAAAATTCTGTATGATCTATTCCAATTGATGTAATAATGGATAAATCTGAGTCTATAATATTAGTTGCATCAAGTCTCCCTCCTAGGCCAACTTCTAGTATTGCGTAATCTAATTTCTTTTTACCAAAAAGATAAAATGCGGTTAGTGTTGCAAATTCAAAATATGTGAGAGTGATATCTTCTCTTGCATCATCAATAATCCTGAAAGTATCTAATAGTTCTGATGTTTCAACTTCTAGTTTATTAAATTTTATTCTCTCATTATAATTTATTATATGTGGCGAGGTAAAAGAACCGACAGAATAATTATTTTCATGCAAGATACTTTCAAGTATTGCGACAGTTGATCCCTTGCCATTTGTTCCTGCAATTATTATGATTTTTTCAGCAACTTTACTAATATTAAGTTTATTATAAACTGACTTTATTCTTTCCAGCTTAAAATCAATATTTTGAGGATGAAGAGTTTGCTGCCAATCCAACCAACCCTGTAATGTGCTAGGATACTTTTTCACTTTCGTGGTTACTCATTAATGATGATATAATCTGAGCTAGTTTGTCTTTTTGACTATTTCTATCGAGTATAAAATCAATAGAACCATGATCCTTTAGAAACTCGCTTTTTTGAAAACCTTTAGGCAGCTTTTCACCAACAGTTTGTTCTATGACACGTGGTCCAGCAAACCCAATTAGTGCATTTGGTTCTGCAATATTGATATCACCTAACATGGCTAAACTAGCCGATACACCTCCCATAGTTGGGTCAGTTAACATTGATATATATGGAAGTTTTGCGTTTGATAAATTATTTAAGGCTGCACTTGTTTTTGCCATCTGAAAAAGAGAGAAAAGTGACTCCTGCATTCTTGCGCCCCCACTGGCAGAAAAACAAATGAGTGGTCTTTCTTCCTCTATACAGATTTTGACAGCTGAACTGAATTTTTCACCAACGACTGATCCCATTGATCCACCAAAAAATGAATATTCAAAAAAACAAGTTACAACAGGGATTTTGTTAATACTACCCTTGTATACTAACATAGCATCTTTTTCACCTGTTCTTTTTTGAGTTGAAGTAAGCTTGTCTTTGTATTTTTCATTATCTTTAAAATTAAGCATATCAACTGGCATTATGTTATTTAATACCTCAACCCTATTTTCAACATCAAGAACTATATCAGCTCTTTTACGCGCAGATATACGACCATGATGATTACATTTTGGACATACATTTAGGTTTTTTTCATACTCAGCTCTATAGATTACTGCATCACAGTTAGAGCATTTATGCCAAAGTCCATCTGGAACTGAGCCTTTATTTTCTTTATTAGCTCTTATTCTTGAAGGTAATATCTTATCTAACCAACTCATTACATACCTAAACTAGATCTTATAGATTTTATAAATTTAATGATTTTTTTATGCATTAAAGCCTTATTATGCTGATTCTTTTCAATTAATTCTACTATAGAACTTCCTATAATAATACCATCTGAGAATAGAGATATTTTACGAGCTGCCTCAGCAGTTTTGATTCCAAACCCTACTGATACGGGTATTTTATTATCAGATAGTTTCTTAATCATTTTGATGCGTTTTTTAATTGGTTGGAAATCAACTAAAGATGAACCAGTTATTCCTTTTAGTGACACATAGTAAAGATATCCTGATGAATATTCAATAATATTCTTTAACCTTTTATCTTCGGTTGTTGGAGATGCTAGGAATATCTGGCTTAAATTATTTCTAATCAACTCTTTATTAATAACAAATGATTCTTCGGGTGGTAGATCAACTATTAATATTCCATCAACTCCTTTAGATTTTGCTAGTTTCGAAAACTTTCTATAGCCCATATTTTCTATAGGATTTAAATAGCCCATCAATACAATTGGGGTAGTTTCATCTTTTTTTCTAAATTTTTCAACCAAATCAAAAACATCTGTCAATGAAACTCTATTTTTCAAGGCTCTCTCAATACCTTTTTGTATTACAGGTCCGTCAGCAATAGGATCAGTAAACGGAATACCTACTTCAATTAGATCAACCCCATTCTTCACCATAGAATGCATTATTTTTAGAGTAGTATTCAGATCTGGATCACCGCATACTAAATATGAAATGAAGGTCGACTTTTGTCTTTTAAAAACTGTATTAATTCGATTCATACTTTCATCCTTTTTAAAGAGGCCACAGTATCGATATCTTTATCGCCTCTTCCAGAAAGATTTATAAGTATATTTTTATTCTTTTTTATTTTAGCCAACTTAAATGCATATGCTAAAGCATGAGAGGTCTCTAAAGCTGGAATAATTCCCTCTTTTTCTGTCAAATAGTAAAATGCTTTTAATGCTTCCTTGTCTGTTACTGAAACATAGTTTACTCTTTTGCTATCTTTTAACCATGAATGCTCAGGCCCAACACCAGGATAATCCAGTCCTGCTGATATAGAATGTGTTGCTTGGATTTGACCATTTTTATCTTCCATAATGTATGTTCTATTGCCATGTAATACACCAGGTTTTCCCTTATTGAGTGGAGCAGCATGTTTACCAGTATTTAATCCATAACCTCCTGCTTCAACACCATATATATCTACCGTTTCATTTAAATATGGATGAAATAATCCTAATGCATTTGATCCGCCACCCACACACGCAACTAGAATATCTGCCTTCTTTTTTAATTTTTTCATTTGAGCTTTCGATTCATGACCAATTATAGATTGAAAATCACGGACAATCATTGGATATGGATGAGGCCCAGCAACAGAACCTATAATATAATGTGTATCATCAACATTTGATACCCAATCACGGAGAGCTTCATTAAGAGCATCTTTTAGTGTTTTTGATCCTGAGTCAACTCCTACAACTTCGGCTCCTAAAAGTTTCATTCTATATACGTTTACCTTTTGCCTCTCAATATCTTCGGTACCCATATACACCACACACTTTAAATTATATCGAGCACAAGCTGTGGCTGTTGCAACACCATGTTGTCCAGCACCGGTTTCTGCAATAATTCTTGTTTTGCCCATTGCTTTAGCCAACATTGCTTGTCCCATAGCATTGTTGATCTTATGTGCACCAGTATGATTTAAATCTTCACGCTTAAGGTAAATATTACAAGATCCAAGCTCTTTACTGATTCTAGATGCATGATATATGGGGGTTGGTCTACCCACATAATTAGTAAGCTCATCATGAAGTTCTTTTTTAAAACTCGCAGATTTACCAATCTTCTTATATGATTTCTCTAGCTCTGAAAGAGGATACATTAAAGTTTCAGAGACATATTTCCCACCAAACTCTGCAAAACGTCCATTTTTATCTGGAAATAATTTGTAATTAATTTTTTTCATTATGATCTTTTTCCGATATTCTTACATTTTCTAAAAATTTTTTCATTAAAAGATGGTCCTTTTTACCAACACTTGACTCTAGTCCGCTACTAACATCAACTCCATGTGGCTTATATGTAGAAATCAAATCGCCTATATTGTCAGGATCTAATCCACCAGCGATAAAACATGGATTCTTTTTAATTAAATGAGAAATAGTTGGATCATTTGATAATAATTTCCAATTAAAACTTTTGCCGGTTCCTCCATGCATATTATTAAAAGTTGTATCAATTAAAAAATGGTTAATATATTTTTGAAAATCTAGGTTAAAATCCAGGAGTTTGTCATTTATATGCAATGTTTTAATAAATGGTTTATCAAACCTCTTACAAAAGTCTAGAGTCTCATTTCCATGAAACTGTAATATATCTAAAGGAACATTATCAACAATATTTTGAATGTAGCTTTCTGACTGATCCATAAAAACACCAACAATAGATTTTTGCTTCGAAGTAGAGTTTAATATTTTATTTGCATTCATTATATTCAAGCATCTTGGGCTTTTATCTGTGAATATCAAACCAATGAAATTTACATCTTCTTGATCACTAATAAAAATATAATCGTCGATAGTTGTTATTCCGCAGAATTTGATATTAGTCCTTGTCATCAATATATTTTAGCATGTATTAATAAATAGGCATAAAAATTCAGATTTTAAAAAAACTAAATTTTGTGTCACTAAATATCTTATATTTTTTTGGGTATGAGGCAGTCATTAAGTATAACCCTGAGGCAGGAACCATTTTGCCACACAGTTTTCTATCTAAAGAATTAATGAGAGTATCAATAGACTCAGGATTATATTTTGATATACCAATATCTAACAATGATCCAACAATATTACGGACCATGTGGTACAGAAAGCTATTTGAGGTAATATCAATATATATTAGATTATTATTCCTTGAAATTTTAATTGATTTGATATGCTTAATTGCACTTTTAGCTGAACATCCAGATGATCTGAAACAGCTATAATCTTTTTCACCCTTGAAGTACTTAAAAGTTGACCGAATTTTCGATATATTTATTTTTTGATCAAAATGAAGAACATTATCTAATAAATGTGTTGACGGATATTTTTGATTTAAGATGATATATCTATAAGTTCTATCAAGAGCCGAATATCTAGCATGAAAACTTTCATCTACATGAAATATGTCTTTCACTAATATATCTGACGGTAAAAATGAATTGATGCCCTGAATCCACCTATAATCTTTTCTTTTTTTTAATGTATCAAAATGTATGATTTGTGAAAATGCATGAACACCTGTATCTGTTCTCCCAGCGCATGTACTTGCTATTGTCTCATTTGCAATAACAGAGATTGCTTTGTCAACATAATATTGAATCGTCTTTGATTTATTTATTTTTTGTTTTTGCCAACCATAATAACAGGTCCCATTATATTCAATACTTAAAGCAATCCTCATTATTTAATTTGCATGTATAAGAGTTTTGCTTCATGTTTTTCTTCTTCGGTCCCAGTTTCAATAATTTTTTTAATTAGCTCAATTGCGTCATCTTTTTCATTACTCTCGATAAAGGCTCTAGCAAGATCAATTTGCGATATATTTTCATCATGCATAATTTCATCAGACTTATTCACTTCAAGGGTTTGATCTTTTCTTAACCGCATAAGCTGATCCTCATCCTTAGCTTGACCTGTTTCTTTAGAATCGATACTGTCAACATTAGATGCTATTTCAACTTTATTTTCTTGAAGAGTTTCATCTTTTCTTAACCGCATAAGCTGGTCTTCATCCTTAGCTTGACCTGTTTCTTTAGGGATACTCTTTGTAACTATAATTTCAGAACTTGCTCTACGAATTTTTTTTGATCTAACATGAGTATTTTTGAAATTTTCAGCTGCATTACTTATCACGGACAATAGTTCTAATATTGCTTCTGACTTTTCAGATAATTTTTTAACTTCCATAAGCGAAGAATCATTAGTGTTATTATTATCTAAAGTATTAGATGTGATCATGGATATTCTTTTATTTAACTTCAATAAATCATTATTGATTGTTCTAAATTTTTCAGCAAAAAAGCTAATAACAAAAAGGCCAAGGAGAACATACCAGTAGTTAATTTTTTCATAAGGAAAAGTTAAAATACTATCATATACCATTACTAGAAATGGTAATGTATTGTTATATAGAATTACTGTTAGTTCAGTAAGATATGAGATCAATAGTGATATTATAGTTGATAAAGTAACTTGAAGCTTACCAAGAAAAATAAAAAATCCAGACAATTCAGATGAATAATTAACAGGGCCAAGAGGCACATATGCCAAGAATAAAACAATTAATATCAGTGTTACAAGTTTATTCATTTGCCTGCCTTAATTAATTCTTCAGCTATTTGTATACTATTTAATGCAGCTCCTTTTCTTACATTATCAGCTACGACCCAAATATTCAAAACCTTCTCGCTATTAAGAGATTTTCTAATACGGCCAACATAAACATCATCTGTTCCGTGACCATTTTCAAATGCTGTAGGATACTCATTACAATCTGGGTTATCCATTAACTGAATACCTTTTTGAGAAGAATAGTCATCTCTGATTTTTTTAATATCTATTGGTTTATCAGTCTGAATTGTTACAGATTCTGAATGACCAACTAGTACTGGTACTCTTACTGCTGTCGCATTAACAGTGATATCTTTATCTAAAATTTTTTGTGTCTCCCAAACCATCTTCATCTCTTCTTTTGTATAACCATTATCACAAAAGCTATCCACAAAAGGTATTGCATTAAAACCTATTTGTTTAGGATAGACAGATGATTTAATTTTTTGCTGATTAAGGTAATTATGAGACTGTTGAAGCAGTTCATCAATGCCGGATTTACCAGAACCTGATACAGCCTGATATGTTGATACATTTATATTTAATATTTTAAATCTATCATGAATAGGTTTTAGAGCTACAAGCATTTGAATAGTAGAGCAATTAGGATTTGCTATTATATTAGTTTTCTTATAATTCTGTATGGCTTCTGGATTTACTTCTGGAACTACTAACGGAATATCATCTACATAACGGAATTCTGATGTATTATCAATGATAACTGCTCCTGCTTCAGCAGCAGCTGGTGCATACTCTTTAGAAACACCACTTCCAGCAGAAAAAAAAGCAATATCAATGTCTTTGAAATCAAAATCATTCAAAGTAATAACATCTAATAGGTTGCTGCCAAATTTTACCTGAGAACCGGCAGATCTTTTGCTGGCTAACGGTACAATTTTGTCAGCTGGAAATTTTCTAGAATATAGTATATCGAGAAGAGATTCTCCAACAATACCGGTAGCACCGACAATCGCTATATTATATTTTGATTTATTATTAAACATTTTTTTTAATTTCCTGAATTATAGCATCTCCCATCTCTGAGGTACTTATATATTCTGAACTCATTGAAATATCTTTTGTTCTTGAACCATTTTTCAATACATTGCTAATTGAATCCTTAATTAAGTTTGAGACTTTTAGATTATCTAATGAATACTCAAACATCATTGCAACAGATAATATCATTGCTATAGGATTGACTATGCCTTCGCCTGCAATATCTGGCGCAGATCCATGAATTGGTTCATAGACACCATTTGACTCTGAAAGTGAAGCCGATGGTAACATTCCAATCGAGCCAGTTAACATTGATGCCTCATCAGAGAGAATATCACCAAATATATTTCCTGTTAATATTACATCAAATTGTTTGGGCTCTTTAACTAGTTGCATTGCAGCATTGTCTACATACATATGTGATAAATCAATTTTAGGATATTTTTTTAAATGAATAGCATCAACTGTCTCACGCCAAACTTGCGAAGATTCGAGAACATTAGCCTTATCCACAGATGTAATCTTAGATGATCTTTTTGCAGCAAGATTAAATGCATAATCAGCAATCTTTTCAACTTCTTTTGTTGAATATGACATGGTATTGAAGCCAATTTTGTTATCTGAATCAGTTTTAAAGCCTCTTGGTTCTCCAAAATATACATCACCAATTAATTCTCTTATTATCACAATGTCAAGATTCGTTAATAATTCAGGTTTAAGAGATGAACTGTCAACCAAAGAATCAAATAAAAAAATCGGCCTTACATTTACATATAGGCCTAAGGATTTACGAAGTGCAAGTAACCCTGACTCTGGTTTAAGTTTATTTTCATTGTTTTCATGCTTCTTGGTCCCAACTGCACCTAATAAAATACATTGAGCCTCTAAACATTTATTTAATGTTTCATCAGGAAAAGGGGTGCCATGATTATCTATGGCAATACCTCCGATGTCTGCATAATCAAGGGAAATATTACATAAGCCAGAAGAATTAAGGGCATCTATAACTTTAGTTGCCTCAGTCATAATTTCAGAGCCTACTCCGTCTCCAGGTAAAAGCAATAAGTTAGTCTTATTCATGACTTTCCTCGAATATCCATGGTTTTTTTCTTTTCATTTTATTTTCATATTCATTGATTTTATCAGAATGTTTTAAAGTTAACCCAATATCATCGTAACCAAAAATAATACGCTCTTTATCAGGAGCGGTAATATTAAAGTTGAAGACTTTGGCATCAGGGGTTGTTATTGTCTGACTTTGAATATCTATTGTCAATTCATATTTTGATGTGCTGCTACTATCAGCTAATAATATTTGAATGTCCTTTTTAGAAAGACAAATTAATAAAAGGCTATTCTTCAAACTATTTCTGTAAAATATGTCTGCAAAGGATGATGATATAATCGCTTCAATCCCAAAATCTTTCAATGCCCATACTGCATGCTCTCTAGATGAGCCACATCCAAAATTATCATTGGCCACGATAATATTACCCGATTTATAAGGATCAATATTCAAGATGAAATCTGGATTAATTTCACGATTATCAGTTGTGCTTAAATCGCCCGCCTCAAGATACCTTAATGAATCAAATAGAAAAGGTCCAAACCCGGATTTCTTAATCGATTTAAGATATTGTTTTGGAATAATTGCATCCGTATCAATATTACTTTGAGTAAATGGAATAGCTTGTCCTTTGATTACTTTATTTTTCATTCACAAAATCCACTACATTAGTAAAGTGGCCCTTAATAGCAGCAACAGCTGCCATTGAAGGACTTACCAAATGTGTCCTGCCTTTATCGCCCTGTCTTCCTTCAAAGTTTCTGTTTGATGTTGATGCACATCTTTCATATGGTAATAAACTGTCATCATTCATACCAAGGCACATCGAACACCCAGGGTCTCTCCATTCGAAACCTGACTTAATAAATATTTTATCCAAGCCTTCATCTTCAGCTTGTTTTTTAACAAGTCCTGACCCCGGAACAGCTATTGCTTGCTTTAACGATTTATTTATTTTCTGTCCCTCTAAAACTCTAGCCGCTTGTCTTAAATCTTCGATTCTTGAATTCGTACAAGAACCTATAAAAACTTTATCGATTTTAATTGATTGTATTTCTTGTTTTGGCTTTAAATCCATGTATTCCAATGCCCTCTTAATATATTCTCGTTTGTTAACATCACTTTCTTCATCTGGATCTGGTAGTTGTCCATTAATATTAGTTGTCATCTCAGGCGAGGTTCCCCAAGTAACCTGTGGCAATACTTCATTAGCATTTATATCTATTTCTTTATCAAAGATAGCATCGGTATCACTGACTAACGACTCCCAATATTTTTGAGCATCACTAAAATATTTTTTTGGGGGAGTATAGGGTTTATCCAAAAGATAATTAAACGTTTTATCATCAAATCCTATTAGACCTGATTTAGCGCCGGCCTCTATAGTCATATTACAAATAGTCATTCTAGCTTCTATGCTCATATTATTAATACATTCACCAGCATATTCAATCGTATAACCTGTTCCACCTGAGGTGCCAATGATACCAATTATATGAAGAATTAAATCTTTAGATGATATATGGTTGTCTAGCTTACCTGTTATATTAATTCTAAAGTTTTTCTCTTTGCTTAAATTAATACATTGCGTTGCAAGAACGTGTTCTACATCACTTGTGCCAATACCAAAGGATAACGATGCAAGTGCTCCGTGAGTTGATGTATGAGAGTCACCACATACCAAAGTCATTCCTGGTTGAGTTATCCCAAGCTCTGGCCCGATTACATGAACAATACCTTGATTTATATGATTTAGATCAAAGTATTTAATATTATGCTTCTTACAATTATTTGTTAAAGTATCGACTTGGAGTTTTGAGATCTTGTCACTAATTCCAGATGTCCTATTTTTTGTTGGTACATTATGATCTGACACCGCAAAAATAGAATTCTTATTCCAGATTTTTCTATTTTCTATATTAAGTCCATCAAAGGCTTGTGGCGAGGTGACTTCATGTATAAGGTGTCGATCAATATAGATTAACGCTGAACCATCGCTATTTTGATGAACTAGATGTTCGTTCCAGATTTTATCATAAAGAGTTTCTTTCATAACTAAATAACTTATTTATTTGAGTTTTGGGCTTTATCACGCAAATACAGATCACACAAAACTAAAGCTAACATTGCTTCTGCAATTGGTGTAGCTCTAATACCTACACAAGGGTCGTGTCTACCCTTAGTTACTATAGTAGTATCTTTATTATCAGTGGTAACTGTTGACCCTGGTATAAGAATGCTTGATGTAGGTTTCAGTGCCATCTTAACTATAATATCTTGGCCAGAGGATATTCCGCCAAGAGTTCCACCGGCATTGTTAGATAGAAATCCTTTACTAGAAATCTCATCTCTAGATTCCGAGCCTTTTTGATTGACAACATCGAATCCGCTACCAATTTCAACTCCTTTTACTGCATTAATAGACATCATTGCATATGCTATTAAAGCATCAACTTTATCAAAAACTGGGTTGCCAAGGCCTGAAGGAACGTTTTCAGCAACTACTGTAACCTCAGCACCAATCGAATCACCAGATTTTCGAATAGTATTAATATAATCTTCTAATGTTGATATCATAGACTTATCAGGAAAAAAGAAAGGATTTGACTCAATATCATTTTTAGATATTTTACTCGGCTTATGTTCACCTATTTGAGAAACATAGCCAAATATATCTAAACCTATCATATCCTTGAGGACTTTTTTTGCTACAGCTCCTCCGGCAACTCTAGCGACCGTCTCACGCGCCGAAGATCGCCCTGCACCTCTGTAGTCTCTAAAACCATATTTCTTACTATATGTGTAGTCTGCATGTCCTGGTCTAAATTTATCTTTAATTTCACCATAATCTTTTGAACGCTGGTCCTCATTAAAAATTATTAAACTTATTGGTGTTCCAGTTGTTTTTCCTTCAAAAGTTCCAGATAATATCTCAACTTTATCGCTCTCTTTACGTTGAGTTGTATATTTAGACTGCCCAGGCTTTCTTCTATCCAAATCAATTTGAATATCACTCTCAGATAAGTCAATTCCAGGCGGGCATCCATCTATAATGCACCCTAAGGCTTTCCCATGACTCTCTCCAAAGGTTGTGAGAGTAAAAATTTTTCCAAAAGTGTTTCCTGACATAATAAGAGCTTCAAATAGTTAGTAAATTGGATCTAAATATCATATATTTACACTGGTATTATATAGTAAATAGAGGAATAATTGAACGACAATGAATAAATCATACATCTTATATGGAATAGCATTC
>MDTB01099175.1_pt1 | contig 13105 bp, 11 predicted proteins | sample 811161 | NCBI WGS metagenome assembly MDTB01 (sample SAMN05326650, study PRJNA326480) | marine metagenome | isolation source: seawater | place: Mediterranean Sea | collected 2009 | reverse complement strand
GTGAAATTAATACTTCTTTCTATTCTATTACTTGGTTTTTGTTTTGCAGGAATTGCAATAAAATTACTATTAAAGAAAGATGGCGAGTTTTCTGGGACATGCGCTAGTAATAATCCATTACTAAATAAAGAGGGTGAAAACTGTAGTTTTTGTGGAGCTGCACCTGATGAAAAATGTAAAGAAACCTTACAAAAAGTAGCTTAAAAATTACTCCATTCCATGTATTTACCTAAAGAGTCATAAATCATGTATGCATCTATTTGACCATGCTCATAATTATGGATAAAATTAATTGCTTTGTCTTTTCCCATTACCATAAATGACGTTGCTAGTGCATCAGCCTCAATTGCTTTATCACATATTACAGTTACACTTAATAGATTATTTTCAACTGGATATCCAATTTTAGGATCAATAGTATGAACAACTTTTTTACCATCAATAGTTTTAAACTTTCTATAATTTCCAGATGTTGCTAAAGATTTATTTTTTAATTCAATGATTCTTTGAAAACCATATTCACCAATATAAGAGCTATCCACAGGTCTTTCAATTCCTATTCTCCAAGATTTACCTTTTGAGTTAAGTCCATTAGCAGAAACTTCTCCACCTATTTCAACCATATAATTACCAATTCTATTACTTTTCAGAAAATCAGCTACTAAATCAACACTATATCCTTGAGCAATGGCATTAAAATCAAGTTTGGCTTTCAAATTTGTTTTATAAATTATATTGTTTATGTCATCACTAGTTTTAATTAGGATTGAATCCATTTGAACAAGTGGAAGAATAGCGTCCTTAATATATGTTGAATCAATAACTACACTATCTCTGCTATAAAAACCCCAATACTTTACCAGTGGAAAAATTGCAGGATTAAATGCACCATCAGTTAAAAGATGAAAATATTTTGATTTATTGAAGCAATAAACAAATAAATCTTGATTTTGAAGACTAAAAGAGTGACTTGAATCTGAATTAAATTTACTTATAAAACTATTGGTATCATATGTTGACATTTGTAAATCAACTTCATTCAATAATGAATCGATCGAAGACGAAAAATCTTTCTTAGCACTGTCTTCATATATTACAGAAAACGTTGTTCCTTGAGCATAACCCTTAATTTCCTGATAGGAAGAGTGGGTATCCCCCTTGTTTTTACAAGAAAAGGTTAATAGCGTAAGTAAGCAAATAAAAAAGTTAAATCTAGCCACCAAAATCATCAAATCTAACTTGTTCTGGTGGAACACCCCACTCATCACACATTGTTAGAACCGCTTGATTCATCATTGGAGGACCACAGAAGTAATATTCTATATCTTCGGGAGCCTCATGAGAGGAAAGGTATTGATCAATAACTGCATTATGTACGAAACCAACAAACCCATCACCCTCAGGATCATTTATATCTTTCTTTTCTATCCAATTATCACCTGGAAGAGCATCAGAAAGAACCATGTAAAATTTGAAATTAGGAAAATCTTTTTCCAGGTCTCTAAAATAATGAATATAAAATAATTCAGCTCTTGATCTTCCACCATACCAGTAAGATACTTTTCTTCCAGTTTTTAGTGTTTTAAAAAGCTCGTAGAGATGTGAGCGCATTGGTGCCATTCCAGCACCTCCTCCAATATACAACATTTCTGCTTCAGAATCATTAATAAAAAACTCACCATAAGGTCCAGAAATAGTTACTTTATCTCCAGCTTTTTGATTAAATATATAAGAAGATGCAACCCCAGGATTAACATCCATCCATGAATCTTTTCCCCTATCCCATGGTGGAGCAGCAACACGAACATTTAACATGATATTTCTTCCTTCTGCTGGGTAAGAAGCCATAGAGTATGCTCTTACTACTTCTTCATCGTTATTCATAACTAAATCTCTTAAAGCAAACTTACCTTCTTTCCAATCCTTTTCAAATTTATCTGGCTCACCAGGATGATCTTGTGGGTGAGCTTTCACATCCATGTCTGAAAATTTAGTTTCACCCTTAGGAATTTTGATTTGTATATAACCTCCAGCTTTATAATCCATATCTTCTGGAATTTCTACAATAAATTCTTTGATGTAAGTAGCAACATTATAATTAGATACTACAGTAGCTTCCCACTCCTTTATACCCATTATTTCTTCCTCAACTTCTATGTCCATATCTTCTTTTACTTTGACCTGGCAGCCTAATCTAAAGTTATCAGCAATTTGTTTTCTTGAAAAATGTGGCTCTTCAGTTGGAAGGATACTTCCACCACCCGAATGAACTTGGCATGTACATTGAACACAAGTTCCACCACCACCACAAGCAGATGGCAAGAAAATACCTTCATTTCCTAAAGTGGTAAGTAACGTTGACCCTCCATCAACTTCTAATTTTTTATCGCCGTTAATAGTTATGGTTACCTTTCCAGATGACACAAGGAAAGATTTAGCTAAAAGTAAAACTGCAGTTAGAGTTAAAACAACTACTAAGCAGACAATAATTGGTGTGATAATTTCAAACATTTATTCAATAATTATTTTATTCAAATTCAAATCCCATAAAACCTAAAAAGGCAAGACCCATGAGCCCAGTTATTAAAAAAGCCATCCCCACTCCTCTCAAAGGACCAGGAATTTTGGCGTATCTTATTCTTTCTCTAATTGCAGCAATTAAAACAACGGCAATAAACCATCCAACACCAGAACCCAAACCATAAACTGTTGCCTCACTAATTGAATTAAACTGCTTTTCCTGCATAAAGAGTGATCCACCTAGTATTGCACAATTAACAGCAATTAATGGTAGGAAAATACCAAGTGCTCCATAAAGTGCAGGAGATATTTTTTCTACAATCATTTCAACCAACTGAACAGTAGATGCAATTACAGCAATAAACATGATAAAAGTTAAATAGTTGAGACTAATTGAATCATAACCATCTCCTAACCACTGAAGGGCACCTTCTTTCAATACATAATTTTCAATCAAGTAATTGATTGGAATGGTAACAACAAGCACAAATATTACAGCCATTCCCAGTCCAAAAGCAGTTTTAACAGTTTTTGAAACAGCTAAATAAGAACACATTCCGAAAAAGAATGCGAAAATCATATTATCTACAAATGCACTTCTAATAAATATGTTTACTAAATCCATAATTTTTTGTTTAGGTAGTTTCTATTAGAGAAGGGTTTCTTAATTTCTGTATCCAGATGTAAATTGCCACTAAAATTAATGAAGATGGTGGCAAAAGCATTAGTCCATTATCCATGTAACCCAAAGAATATAGTCCAGAACCTTCAGCAGCATTTCCAAAAATTTCAAATCCAAATAGCTTACCAGATCCAAATAACTCTTTGAAAAAAGAAACGATTACTAAGACCATTCCATATCCTATAGAGTTACCTACAGCATCTAATGCAGATGGCCAAACTTTATTACCTAAAGCAAAAGCCTCTAGCCTACCCATTATGATACAGTTGGTTATAATTAAACCAACAAAAACTGAAAGTTCTTTAGATACATCATATAAATATGCTTTTAGAACCTGATCAACTACAATTACTAAAGCAGCAACAACTACTAATTGAACAATGATTCTAATTCGATTTGGAATGAGGTTTCTTATCATGGAAATTGACATATTTGCCAAAATCAAAACAAATAAAACAGCAACAGACATCACAACAGCAGCTTTCATTTGAACAGTGACAGCCAATGCAGAACATATTCCAAGCACCTGAATGGTAATTGGGTTGTTTTCATCTAGTGGATCAGTAATCAACTTCTTATTTTTTTTTGAAAATAAGGGTTCTCTCTCTTTAACCTCAACTTTTTTTTCCTCAACTAATTCTTTAACCTCTGACATAATACTAATTCTAAGATCTATTTAAATTTTTGATGTATTTGTGGTAAACCAATAATGTTCTACTCATCATCTCTTCAACACCAACACTTGTAAAAGTACCACCACTAATACCATCAACTTGATATTCGTTGAGTGGATTTCCTGGTTTATTTACTTCAACAGCTTGATAATTGTCTCCATTTGAAATGAGTTTACCTACGAATTGGTCTTCAAAATTATCTTGAGAAATTTCAGCACCTAATCCAGGGGTTTCTGATTTGTGATCAAACACAGCTCCTTCAATTTGGTTTCCATTTTTATCAAGAGCAATATATCCCCAAACTGCAGCCCAAAGACCTTTACCCATTACAGGAGCTACATAATAAGTTTCTCCGCTAACCTGACATATAAACAAAGGATAATTTCTTTCATTTACATCTTTTATAGTTTTATATTCTTTCAAAAGGTCGATGCTAAAAGCATCATTTGGATTTTTATCGTTCACCTCTTGATCTGAACTTAGAAGTGTGTTTTTAATAATTTGACCAGAATAATCTAAAATTACTCTTTCTTTCACAAATTCAGCAAATTTAGCCCCAGCTTCGTCTCTTGAAATTAATTTGTTTCCAGGGAGACAATTGAGAATATATTGCTTCTTTTCATTTTTAAGATTCTCGTCTTGGATTGGTTTTAAACCATTAGCAATCATTGCCAACAAACCACCTACAAATACAACTAAAATAATTGCAAAAGTTATTGTGTAAGCATTACTATCTTTATTTACAGCCATTATGCAGTTTTTAATCTTTTAAGTCTTCTATTTATATTACTTTGAATAACCATGTGATCAATTAAAGGAGCAAAAACATTTGCAATTAATATTGCTAACATTATTCCTTCTGGATATGCAGGATTTACCATCCTAATTAATATTCCTAAAAAGCCTCCTAAAAATCCATATATAAACTTACCAGTATTGGTGTGAGCAGCGGTAACTGGATCAGTTGCCATGAATACCATACCAAACATGAAACCACCTAACATTAATTGATGAATTGCAGGTAAATCAAAGTAACCATTGCCTCCTATTAAATTCAATATGGTAGCCATTACAAAACCACCAATAAAAAAGGAAGATATTACTCTCCAGCTGGCTATTCCAGTCCATAATAATAATCCAGCACCTATTAAACACATTAAAGCTGAAGTTTCACCAACAGATCCTGGTATAAAACCCAAGAAAGCGTCCATAAAAGAATACTTAGCTTGAAATGCTTGGACATTATCTAACACAGGGGATTCTTGCATAAAAGAAGCTAAATCACCAAGAGCAGTTGCTCCAGAGCTGCCGTCAACAACACCATTAGAATTAGTTGAACTAACTAAAGAAGCGTATTTTTCCCCTTTTAAATCAGAAAATCCAGTTACCCAAACCTCATTACCTGACATTTTAGTAGGGTGAGCAAAAAATAGAAAGGCCCTTGCGGTGAGTGCAACATTGAGTATATTCATACCAGTACCTCCAAATACTTCTTTACCAATAACTACAGCAAAAATTGTTGCCACTGCCACCATCCATAATGGAACATCTGCTGGCATACAAAGAGGAATTAACATACCGGAAACTAAAAACCCTTCATGAACAGTATGACCATTTCTAATTGCAAAAATAAATTCGACTAATAATCCCGCACCATAAGAAACTACTACTAGAGGTAAAACGACGAGAGCGCCTTTGAGGAAAATTTCCCAAAAAGTAACATCTCCTAATTGATTAAGAACTCTAAAGTGTTGGTAACCAGTATTATAAATTCCGAATAACAAACATGGAACTAATGCAATGATTACCAGCATCATTGTTCTTTTCAAATCAATTGCATCTCTTATATGCGCACCTTTTTTAGTAACTAAATTAGGTGTGAACATTAATGTATCAAAAGCATCAATTAAAGGAAAAAACTTTTTGGTTTTATCATTTGAATTCAACTTATGATGTGCATCGTCAAATATTTTTCTTAAAAATTTCAAATCATTAATTTATTTAGTTACATACATTCTTTATATACCAAGTCAAGACCATCCCTAACAATTTCTTGTACATTTATTTTAGATGTGCAAACAAATTCACACAGTGCAAAGTCTTCAGGTGAAACTTCATAAATTCCTAAACTTTCCATCTTTTCAATGTCATTGGTAATGATGGATTTAATCAATTGTACAGGGAAAATATCAAATGGAAAAACCTTTTCATACTGACCTGAGACAACAAAAGCCCTTTCTTCACCATTCAAATTGGTATCAATGTTGTAAATCTTAGATTTTGGTAATAGCCAAGATGGATAAGATTTTGATGCTGATAATTTGTTAAAACCAGCGCTTAGCCAACCATCTGTAAGAAAAAACTTGTGTTGATTTCCTTCTGGAATAACAGCAATTTGATGATGATAAAATCCAAGATAACCGCTAATATCTGTATGATCACCTGTAAGCGGATTTCCACTAATAATTCTGCTATTTTCTTCAACATCAGAAGAATTAATTATTGAATCAATAGATGCACCTGAAATAGTTTTGAAATATTTTCGGGTAGAAATGTTACTTCCACCAACTGCAATTATCTTTGATGCATCATATGCACCGGTAAGTGAATATCGGCCGATAATCATCACATCTTGTGGGTTAATGTACCAAATTACATCTCCCTTATTCAATGTATCTATATTGTGAATCTGAACTCCTACATTACCGGCTGGGTGTGGTCCGTTAACAGTATTTATTTTAACATTAGAAGCTTTTGTAAAAACTTCATTAGAATTATTTCTAACTTGGAGATGAACATCCCCCTCAGTTAATTTGTTGAGTACTTCTAAACCAGCATTGAATTCAGCTGATTTACCTTGCATTATAAAGCTATAGTCAGGAGATAAAGGATGTGTATCAAATGAGGATATAAATATGGATTTTGGAGTATCTTTAGGGATAGCAACAATATCAATAGGTCTCATTTTAAGTAAGGGCCACAAACCAGAAGACATCAATTCAGACTTAATCTCAGAGATATCCATTTTAGATAAATCTTTCGGAGAAGAGTTCAATTGTTCCATTTTGCCATTAGAATCAATAGTAATGGCTAATATTTTTCTTTTAGCTCCTCTTACAATTTCTTTAATTTTACCACTTACTGGAGATACAAACTTGATTTCATCGTTATATTTATCACAAAACACAACAGAGCCACACTTTACATCATCCCCTTCTTTTACCATCATTTTGGGCATGAGATTAGGAAAATCTGATGGTTTTAGCGCAACAACTTTTGGAGAATTTGCATCTGAAATTGAGTTTAAAGAGGCTCCCTCAAGATTAATATCGAGACCTTTCCTAACGTTTACTTTCATTTTGATGTAGATATTTACACGGCAAATTTATAAATTTGAGTTATTTGATACTTTTGTGTTATACATAAATAATATACTTTCCTTAATTTAGAATGATTATAAATAAATTCCTTCATAAAATCAGTAAATATTTTCATTTTGGTTTTATGATTTATTGTCTTTCTTGTTCTGTTAACAATCAAATAAATCAAAAGGATGATTATGTCAAAGAGTTAGAAAAAGAAATTCCTAAAGATGAAAATGAATACTATTCTCATTCTATTTTCGCGGATCACGTTAAAAGTGTACAACTTGGAACCAAAATCATCGCTACAGGGGAACCGTGCTATCAAATTAATTCAAATGACTTTATTAAAATTGACTTTGACTTAATGAATGCAAACATTGAATCAATTCAATATGAATTGATTCATTGTGATAAAGACTGGCAAAGAAGCAACCTAATGGAAATGGAATATATTGATGGATTCACTGTAAACTATATTGAAAATAATGATATTTCGTACGGACCAGTAAAACAATACATCCACTACTCATTTCAGTTACCTAACGAAAATTTGACTTTTTTAAAATCTGGGAACTATATAGTAAAAGTTTATTATGAAGATCAGTCAGAAAATCCTTTGATGACATTAAAAATATTTGTAAGTGAACAATCTTCTACAGTTAACTTTAATTTGATTGAATCTAACAATATGGAACAAAGAAAATACCTCCAATCTTATAATTTAGAATGTACATTTGAACCTAACAATATTGAAGATCCCTACTCTAATATTTTTATAAATATTCAACAAAATCATCAAGAATTTGATGAACAATGGAAAAGTGGACCCAACTTTATCAGAGAAAACAGATTAATATTTCTTGAGAATGAAGAAGATTATTTTAATGGCAGTAATGAATTTAGATTTTTTGACATCAGCAGTTTCAGAAACGGAAGCCAAAAAGTACTTAAAACCTATTTTGAAGACTCTTCATACAAAGTGATTTTAAAAAAAGAACCTAAAAGATCTTACAAACAATATTTGGAATATAAAGATTTAGATGGAAAATATTTCATTCGAACTTATGATTTTGACCAAGCTAGCTTCCAAGCTGAATATGGAGAAGTTTACTTTGAACTTCCAATGAGAAAGATAAATAATGAAAAAATATATGTTTTTGGACAGTTATCTAATTGGCAAGTAGATGAAAGATTTCAGATGAAATACGATACCATTTCTAATTCTTATAAACTTCAAACACTTCTTAAGCAAGGTTATTACAATTACCTATATGTGACTAATAATTCTAGAACAACTTCATCCAGAACTTTGGAAGGAGCTCATTTTGAAACTAATAATGAATACCTAATTAAAGTATACTACAGAGACCCTCTTGAACTATTTGATAGAATCCTCTCTTATCAAATTTTTAAATAATTTCTAATTTAACTTTTTTACAGTTTTTTTGTAATTAATATTTCTCTCTTTTAAGTATTGTATGAAATAATTAAAACAGTCGGCGTGTTTCCCAACTAGTTCAGGTGGAAATACTCCCTTTTCATTAAATAAGCCGTCTAAAAATAAATTTACAGCAGCCGTTGCTGTATAGCCAGTTGTTCTAGCCATAGAGGATGTTTGAGTATCATTACAAAACTCATCATATAAATCATAAGTAATTTGTTCCTTTTCGCCATTGTTATTCAAACCAACTAAAGTAACTCTCATCACTGTAAATTCTTCTTCATCAGGATCTAACTTCCATTCTTTGAATAAAATGTTAGAAGTAAAATCAATCGGAGAGATGTTTAAACCTTCCATTTTTTCATTGCTAAAAAAACCGCTGTCCTTTAATACGCTTATATATTCAACATGACCTGGATATCTGAGTGTTTTTTCCTTTCTATCCTTTATGTGAGGCATTGTGAAAATAATTGATCTTAAACCATCAGAATTGAAAGCCTCTAAAGTACCAACTTTTTCAAACTCAACAAACTCACAATCAGTAAGAGGTGGTCTAGTTATTAAATTACCATTCTCAACATATCTTGCTGGACGAGTATATTCTTCTATTACATCGATTGGCGAAAAAGGAGCTTTATAACAAAAAGGCCATTTTTTTTCTTTAGGCAATCCACCTACTAGACAATCGAACGAAGAAAGTTCATGAGTCTCATTATAGAAACCAAGAATCACATTGTCCATTCCAGGAGCAACTCCACAATCGACAATAGCAGTAACGCCTTTTTCTCTAGCTAACTTATTTAAGTCCAAAGCATTCTCAGGAAAAAATGAGATGTCCACCACATTTTTTTCTTGGTTTATTATTTTTTCAAGAGTGCGGTAACCTAAAAAACCTGGAACAGCAGAAAGAACCATATCAAATTTTGACAATGCAGATTTAAGTGCATTATCATCAGTAACATCTAACTGCATAGTTTTAATGTTGTTACTTACATCCTTAAACTTTTCTAAAACTGAAGGATTCAAATCTGTCAATAATACTTGGTGTTTTTTTGCTAAATCAATAGCCATGGCACTTCCTACCATACCAGCGCCTAATACAATGATATTCTTCATAATAAAATCTAAATTAAAAATAATTAAAGTCCCGGAAGATAAATCCAGGGCATCGAACTTAAATTTGTGTTTGTTTTTTTCAACACATTAAATATAATTATTTAGTCAAATTAAAAGTAAAATGAACCAAAGAATAGTACCAAGATTAAAACATACCCAGCTGACCAAATAAACATTTGATTATGTTCTTTAATAAAAGATAAAAACCATTGGTTTAAAACAGCAATCAAAAACCAGTCTCTAAAGTTAGACCAAGGTACTAAGCCATTTTCCCAGGACCAGAAATCTAATTTTTCACATAATGGTTCAATAATAAAGTCAATAAAAACCATTAATGAAGCAGATAATAAAATAATTAGCCATTTATTTTTCAAAATCCTAAGGAAAATTTGTCTGGATACTAAAGCTAATAATAGCCAATTTGCTCCCATTAAAACTGGGACACCATCCAACTTCAAACCCAATGAATTACCATAAACATATGAACCAAACAACCAACCAAACCTGACTCCAATCCATTCTGAAAAAAATGTAATCAAATAAACAAGTAATAAAATTAACCATGATTTTCTGTCAGGATTGACCCTAAAAAGATACAAACCAAGTGGAATAACAATTGAAACAAATGAAGTTTTGAGAAAAAACTCTGGAATTAATCTAATTCCAATTATACCAGCAATATGAATAATCGCAACTAAACCAATATCAAAGTATAGAGACTTCTTTGTAAGCATTCTTGATTTTTTCTGCAGTGTTAACTCCTGATCTTAGTGCTAATGGAATGCCACCGCCTGGATGAACTGATCCTCCAACATAAAACATATTTTTGTTTTCATTATCTTCATTTTTCTTTCTATTAATAATTGAATGTAATGAATTTTGATGATCACCGTAAAGAGCTCCATTAAAAGCACCAGTATCTTTATATAAAGTATTTGGAGTCAAAATCTTTTCAAATTCTATAAGTTTCTCAATATCAGTCTTTAGCTTAAGATTTATAGTTTTTATAATGAATTTTTTTACTCTTTGAATTTCATTTTTAGTTACCAAATCAGGTCGAGGAGGAATATTGACCATAACAAACCAGTTTTCACAACCTTCAGGTGCATGAGAAGATTCTAACTTTGAAGTAATATTAATGTAAATGGTTAGCTCATCAGGAATCTTATGTAAATCAAATATTTCAGAAAATTCTTTTCTATAATCTTCGGAAAATAAAATATTATGTAATTCAAGTTGATTAAATTTTGACTTTATTCCCCAGTAGAAGACAATAGCAGAAGTAGAAAGTTTTTCTGGTGAAATAAAAGAATTATTACTCATCAACTTTTGAGTAACAAAGTAATCAATATTGGAAATACAGATTTCTGGATAATAAGATTCATTTTCTGTTTGAACAAGCACGCCATTATTTTCAATTTTAAGAGAACAAACTTTTTCGTTAAAAGAAAAACTTACTCCCAAGTCAATACAAAGTTGATAGAGTGCTGAGGGAATACTAAACATTCCTCCTTTTGGAAAATAGGCACCTTTTATCATTTCAACTACTGCAAGTTGGTTCATAAAAGCAGGTGTTTTATAAGGAGATGATCCAGTATATGTAGCAAATCTGTTCATAATTTGCTCAACGTTTTTATTTTCTAGCTTATTTGAGTTATAATTGGCCATCGAACTAAAAATATTTCTTACTCCAGCTTTAGTAAACCACAAAAATGCATTTTTGAAAAATGATAGATTATATGTCATTTCCCCTTTTAAAAATGTTCTTTCAGAAATTTCATAAATTTTTTCCCATAATTTAAAGTACTTAAGAAATTTTTTAGATTCTAGTCCACTATATTTTTCGAAATTCTTAGATGTCAGCTCCAAGTCGCTGGTCACATCAAGGTAACTTTCATCTTTGAAGAAATATCTTGTAATCTTATCTAAATGGAAATAATCGAAGTAATCTCGAGGATTCTTATTGCACTGTTCAAATAATTCATCAATCCATTCGGGAAATGTCAGTAAACTAGGTCCAGTATCAAAAATATAATTACTCTTATTTATTTGACCTGCTTTTCCTCCATAATTAGCATTTTGTTCAAGTATTTTCACATCAAATCCTTGATGAGCCAATAAAGCTGCAGCAGACATTCCTCCAATACCAGCACCGAGAATGGTTATTTTCATTAAAAAAATATTAACATCCGCGAATATCTAATTATTTACTGCTAAGACAAGTATTGTTAATTAATAAATTAGGTTTTATTTAAAATCCTTTAGCACAATCGTCACCTCTACGGTCAGCTCCACCATATAAAACACCATTATCAACCAAAATAGCATCAACTCGATTCATTGAGCCAGTTAATTTAATATTATGACCTAAAGCTTTTAATTCACTAATTAAAATGGAATCTTTTGCCATTTTGTTTTCTAATTTAATTTGGTCTGGCAGCCATTGGTGGTGAAATCTTGTAACATTAACAGCGCTATCCATGGACATTCCAAATTCAATAACATTTAAAATTGTTTGAAACACAGCAGTTATAATTGTAGACCCTCCAGGGGAACCTAAAACCATAAATAACCCACCATTTTTCTCTAAAATAGTTGGAGTCATGGAACTAAGCATTCTTTTTTCAGGTTGAATTGCATTTGCTTGACCACCAATTAATCCATAAAGATTAGGATATCCGGGTTGAATACTAAAATCATCCATTTCATTATTAAGTAAAAATCCAGCACCTTTAACAATAACTCCACTACCATAGGAAGCATTCAATGTTGTAGTCACACTTGCTGCATTGCCTTGATTGTCAACAATTGAAAAATGAGTAGTTTCATCACTTTCATTTGAAATAAATTCTCCAGGTGAAACAGTCGTACTTAAAGTTGCTTTATTGAAATTGATATCATCTATTCTTTTAGTTAAGTACAATGAATCTAATAAACTTATAAACTTTACTTCATAAAAATCAGGATCTGCTAAGTGCTCAGATCTATCTGCAAAAGCCCTTCTTTCAATTTCAGCCATTAAATGAATGGTTTTTTTTGAATGAAACCCCAATTTCTTAATAGGATAATGAGAAATCATTTCTAGCATTTGAGCTAGTAAAATGCCACCACTTGAGGGTGGCCCCATACTAATTAGCTTATAGTTTTTATAATTTGACTCAATTGGTTTTCTCCAAATACTTTGATAATTAGCTAAATCATCAAGATTCATTATGCCACCGTTAGTTCTAATCTCATCAATCATCTTATTAGCTACCCATCCAGAATAAAAACCTTGTTTTTTGTTGTTTTTTATCTCATTAAGTGT
>MDTB01089739.1_pt1 | contig 13106 bp, 14 predicted proteins | sample 811161 | NCBI WGS metagenome assembly MDTB01 (sample SAMN05326650, study PRJNA326480) | marine metagenome | isolation source: seawater | place: Mediterranean Sea | collected 2009 | reverse complement strand
TGAATTTCAAATCAAAACACGATAAAGAAGACACCGAATGATAAAATATTACCTATTTATACTTCTCTTTTTTTCTTTTAATAATTTAAGCGCAATGGAAAAAAAACCATATCATCATATTTACAAAGACGGGAAATTACATGCTTTTAGAAATTTAGAAGGTGGTCCAAAAAGAGATCCAAATTTTAAATGGGATTGGAAAGTTTTTAGAGAAGAAAAAAAGAAACTTAAGATTGATTATCCCCCTGAACATGTAATTGATAAACAACTGGTTTTAAAAAATCTTGAAAAACATAAATCAGACTCGTATGTTATGTGGCTTGATCACGCGAGCTTCATAATTAAGCTTGGGGACACTACAATTATTACTGATCCAGTTTTTGAAAAAAACTATGGTCCATTAATATTTGGCCCAAAAAAATTTGTGGACTCCCCTTTAACTTTAAAAGAACTTCCCGAAATAAATTTATTTTTACTTAGTCACAATCATTACGATCACATGAGTATACGTACAATAAAAAATTTTCCTTATAAGAATGCTAAAGTTCTTGTGCCTCTAAAACTTGGAAAATATTTCACCAGAAATGGATATAGAAAAGATGCTGTTAAAGAGATGGATTGGTTTGATAAAATTAAAATTAATGATGATATTTCAGTAACAATGCTACCGGCTCAACATTGGAGCAAGAGATGGATTTGGGGGGATGGAAATAATAATAGAACTCTTTGGGGGAGTTTTTTAATCGAATACAAAGGTAAAAAAATCTTTTTTGCATGTGATACCGGACCGGCACCTTTTTACAAAGATTTAGGTAAAAGATATGGTCCAATTGATTTGGGGTTTGGTAATTTGGGCGCCTACAATTTCTATCCAATTATTCCCGTCAAAGATAAATCTACAGCTCATGCAAATCCTGAAGAACTTTTATCGCTTATGAAAGATCTGAAAGTTAAAAAAGTAGTTGGAATGCATTGGGGTACGGCAATCTTAAGTTTGGAACCAATATGGGAACCTCCAGTAAGATTTAAAGCTAATGCTGAAAAATTTGGATATAGTAAAGAAGATGCTGTTATATTTAAGATTGGGGAAATTAAAAAATTAAATGATCTTATCAACTAGCTTTTTTCATTTTCTCTCTAATTCTTTCTAGATATAAAATTAAACTGTCTGTTAAATCATCTCCAAATTTAAATATTTCATTAGGATTGTACTCTCGGGTTTCTTGCTTTATTTTATCTTCTACTATGATATTTTTTTTTGAATCCTGATCTTTAACATAAATTAATATTAAAAAATTTTCATTTTGCTCTTGATCTTCTCTTATAATAATTTCTGATTGTTCATAAACAAGATTTATTACTCTTATTAAATCTGAATTCTTTGGCAAATACCTTTTATTTATCTGATAAACAAGAGACATGGCACTTCTTGTAAAACTTTCTAGACTAGTCTCTATTAGCTCTCTTCTCTCTAGATATTCTTTTTCTTTTTGTCGTATCTCCTCAACACTTGCTTGATCTGAAAGAGTGACACCAAGTTCTTCAACTCTTTTTCTAAGTCTTTCGTTTCTTAAAGCTTTGTATTTTTCACGAACTTGATTGATCCTTTGTTGGAAGGCTTTGTAATCTTCTTTTTCAAGGTCCAAGGTATATTTCTCGATGGCCTTGATTTCTTCTATTTCACGAGCCCTGAAACGTTCTAATGTTTTTTCCAATTTCACTTCTTCTAAAAATTTTCTTTGTTTTTCTTTTTCTTTTTCTCTAATCGCTTTTTGCTCTTCCTTTAAAAAACTTTTTAATTCAGCTGCTCTTGTTTTGGCGAGAACCTTTTCTTCTTTTATTTCTTTCTTTAAAAGCTCTTTTCTTAAAAATGTCGTTTGTTTCTTTTCTTTCTCAAGGTCAATTTTTTTCTTACGCTCTATTCTGTGCCTATTTTTTTTATAATTTTCAATTTGCTTAATTGCTGGGGATACAAGTCTTATAAAAAAGTTTTTTAAATTAAATTTAATATTTAATTTTACTGAACCTATAAGATTTTTTGGATCTAACCTTTTTAAAAGACTTTTTGTTGTTTTTTTTGATTTTCTGACTTTTCGTCGTCTAATACTTTTCTTTTTAAGCTTTTTCTCTCTTTTGCTTTTGTTTTTCTTTTTAATCTTTTTAGGTTTTTTTCTTTTTTTCATCTGCTATTTAATTAATAACAGATAGCTTTCAAGTGTAAATGTAATCCCGTCTGTTGCTTGGAATTGCATCAAAGTTTTTCACAAGCTGATATTGAAATACTACTAAATCTCTATATTTAAAAGCTGCACTGCAACTTGCTAAGTAAAACTCCCACATTTTCACAAATTTTTGATCAAATAAATCTTTAGCAATATGTTTATTTTTTAAAAATCTTTCTAACCAGCTTTCCAGAGTCTTATCATAATGCCTTATTAATGTTTCTCGATCAGACATTATCAATCCTGATTTTTCAATATTTTTAGCCATATCAGATTCAGTTGGAACTTCACCATTATGAAAAATCCACTTTTGAATAAAAGGTGCGTTGGGTTGAGGAGGTAAAATACTACCAATCGTATGTAAAACACAAACGCCTTTGTCATTCAATATTTCATAAATTTTTTTTAATGCTACTAAATAATTTCTTTTCAAAAGATGTTCCCAAGCACCGATGCTTGTTATGTAGTCATATCTTCCTTTTATTTCTCTAAAATCTTTTAATTCAAAAGTTACTTGGTTATCTAAATTCAGTTCTTTAGCTTTTCTTTTGCAATATTCAATTTGATTTTTGCTTAGAGATATGCCTGTTACCTCACAACCTTTTTGCTTTGCTAGTTCAAAAGCCATTCCACCCCAGCCACAACCTAAATCAATAACTCGCGAGCCAGGTTTAACATTTCCCAGCTTCTTAATTATATGATCAATTTTATTTTGTTGAGCCTCTTCAAGTGTTTCGTTGTCTGATTTCCAATATGCACAAGAATACTGGCGATGCTTTTTATCTAAAAATAGATCATAAAGTTTTTCCCCTTTATCGCCTCCAAAATCATAGTGATGTTGCACATCAGATTTTGTTCGTGATAAACTTATGGGGGAAAGTTTTTTTAAGAGTTGAGCTATTTTTTTTAAAAAGTAAGATGTTCTTGTTATCTCATTATTACCTAAATTCTTAAATGTAATATTCAAAAACTCTAATAGAGATGCATTCTCAATTATTATATCTCCTCTCACATAAGCTTCTGGAAATTCTAAATCAGGATTTAAAATCAGCCTCCAATTAAGATTTTTTTTAAGTAATCTTAAAGTAATCGGTTTATCGCTTCTAGGTTTGCCACAAATATACTTTTGACCCGAATGATCAATTAATATTATACCGTCATCTTTTTTAAAAATTTGAGATAATAATTTAACAACTAACATGGTTTAAGCGGCAATATTTTTGTTGTTCAAAAAATTAAGATTTTTTAACTTTTTTAACATTTCATTTTTTTTAGCATTGGTTAATAGCTCTAAAGGCGGAAGCATATTTGCATATAAATTATTTTCTATACTTTTTAATGTGTGTAAAGCTGAAATTAAATTTCCTGTATCGTCGAAAACTGTTCTTATAGCCTTGAGTTTTTCATCATCAGCTGACTTGCCGTCTTTATAAAAATCATCAAATACTTTTTTTGCGATTATACCAGTGACATTTGTTGTGGCAGAAATACATCCAGCGGCTCCAGTTTTAAGTCCGTTTAATAATTTTTTTTCACTTCCAACAAACATTGAAAAATTTTTAGCTTTAAAGTTATCCCATAGATTTCCCGTACTATCTTTCATGCCAACTATATTTTTTGGAAAATCTGTTATTAATTTTTTCGTTAAATCATGTGTGAATGTGTATCCGCTTAGCTTAGAAAAATTATAAAGTATGATTTTGGACTCCGGAACAGATTTGATTATATTTTTGTAAAAGCTATAAACACCACTGTCTTCATTTTTATAGTATGCAACATTCATTATAAGAAAATTTTTAAAACCAAATTTTATTGAATGATCCATTAAATTTACAGTATCATTTAAACTATTACATGCAGGGCCTATTAAAATTTTTTCTTTAAAGTTCGCTTGTGATAAAGCTTCGATAAAGGCTTTTTTTTCAGAAATTGAAATTAATTGCCCACACCCTGTGCTTCCAAAAAAAGCGGAGCCTACACCATTATCATCAAGGTTTTTTTTGGCGTGATTTAAAGTCTCTTTAATATCTAAACTTAAGTCGGCTTTTAAGACCGACATTGAAGCCGCAAACACACCTTTTAAATTTTCTGACATGTTTTTACCCAATTTTATCTATAAGCGTACTATAAATTATAAAAAAATGAAAATTCTTATTATTCAACAAAGATACGGAATTGGAGATATGGTAATTTTTTTACCTTATATTCATGCGATATCAAAAAAATTTGGTGTTCCGGTCAGCCTGCTGTGTAAAGAAAGTTCAAGAGCGGCAGATATTCTTGAGGAAGATGAGCATGTGGGTGAAATAATTACTTTGGATATTAAAAAAGACGGTTTAGGTGGTTTTCTTAATTTATCAAAAGAATTAAAAAAAAGAAATTTTGATAAAGTTTTTATTTTTAATAGCTCTTTAAGATACAGTTTAATTGCAAAATTTTGCGGAATTAAATCAATCCATCAGTATCCATTATTTAGAACAAAAGATAATATTGTTTATAGCGCTAAAGTTTTTACTGAAAGTGTGATTAATCAAATAGTTTCCACAGAGCCCAACTTAAAAATAAAAAGTAATGAAAAAAAATACGACAAGAAATTTAAGCATATATGTCTTGGCATTTCAGCCTCCGGTCCTACAAAAAGATGGGACGTAAATAACTACGTTAAACTTTGTAAAGAGTTGAATAAAAATATAAATTGTAAATTTTATATAGCTGCTGGAAAAAAGGATATTGAACTTATAAAAAAATTAAAAAATTCAGACATTGGGGGTAATTATGAAACTTTTGAGAACCTTAGTATTAAAGAAACTTTGCCTGTAATAAAAAATTGTGACTGTTACATTGGATCAGATACGGGATTTGCTCACTTATCTGTAGCTCTAGGCATTAAAGCATTAACATTGTTTATGGACAGTCCCGTTATGGCTTATGGAAAATATTCATCAAGAATGATTGTTATTGAACCCGAAGGTGAAAAAGATAGCACTACTCATGACACACTTGGTAGAGACAAAATATCTTTTCAGGAAGTTTTGATTAAGGCAAAAGAAATTTTAAACTAACTAAAATCGTTTTTTATTATAGTCTCTTTAGCTTCTGAAACCAATTGTGCAAGCTTAGTGGTATCAGTATCATTCATATCTGGATGAAGCTTAGACATTATTTTTTTGTATTTTTCCATTACTTCAGATTTTGAACATCCTTTTTTACAGCCTAAAATATTATATGACTCATCTAATGAAAGATTTGAGGATGCTTTAGAATAATTTGCTCCGGATCTAAAGGAATATCTTCCAGTTTGCCGCAAAACACTAATAAGTCTCCAAAGTTGAAACAATTGAAATAATCCTATCCCACCTTTTAACTTAAGAAGTGGTAGTAAAAAAATTAAAATTGGAATAGTGAATGCATATCTTCCAACTAGAAAAAGTATTATTCCTAATATAATACCTATTGTAAAAATAAAGTATCTTAAGCCTTTTGCGATTTTTTTGCTACTTGCTTTAGCAAAAAAATTCAATAAAAGATATAACACTACTAGTGAAATTCCAATGAGTAAAAATAAGTTCATAATTTTTTAAAATGAAGATACCACAACTACGTAAACAACCCGAAAAGAAAAGTTGTCATGGTTATAAATGGATTGATAACTACTCATGGATCCATCAAGATAATTGTTTAGAAATTTTAAGGGATACGAGTAAATTAAATCCTGAAGTAAGAAAATATCTAGATGAGGAAAATGCATACACTTCTGAATGTATGAAGGACACCAAAAATCTACAAAAAAAACTCTTTGATGAAATTGAGGGGAGAATAAAGCTAGATGATCAAAGTTTGCCGTATAAAGATAAAAGATATGAATATTGGACTAAGACAACAAAAGAAGGGAATTATTATAAAAAATTAAGAAAAAAAATTGGTGGAAGTGAAATAGAGTGCTACTTCGATGGAGATTTAGAAGCTAAAGATAAAAAATTTTTTAGCACAGGAGATCTCACCGTCTCATACAATGATAATCTTTTGGCATATTCAATTGATGATAAAGGTGGTGAATATTTTACAATTTTTATTCGAAGAATATCTGATAATAAAATTATTGATAAAATTGAAGAAACTGCAGGTGGCATTCTTTGGGCTTACGATGATAAATCTTTTTTTTATAGAAAACACGACAGTCAAAAAAGACCTCGTAAAATTTTTCAACATGTACTAGGCACTCAAAATAAAGAAGATAAATTAATTTATGAGGAAAAGGATGAAAGATTTACTTGCTCAATAGATACCACTTCATGTGAACAGTTTTATTTAATAGAAACTGGTGAGCATACTACAACTGAAATTTACTATTTCCACAAAAATGAAATAGTTTTCAAACCAAAATTATTTACTAAAAGACAAGAAGGAATTTTATATACCATAGATAGTTTTAATAATTATTGGTATATGCACACAAATAAAGATGCTGAAGATTTTAAAATCATGAGATGTGAACATGAAAAAATTGGATATTGGGAAGATTTCATAGCTGCAAAAAATGGAGTATTGATCGGAGGATTAATTTTTTTAAAAAATTGGATATTAAGAACTGAAATATCTGATGCATTAGGGAAGATTTTTGTAAAAAATTTAAAAACAAATAAAGAGGAAGAATTAATTATTACAGATGAGAAAGTTATTTCACCTTCTGTTTCTCTTATGCAAAAAGATAAGAATACTGATGTTTTAAGAATTAGCTATGAGTCTCCCAAAACGCCCTCTAGAACCTATGAATATAATCTTGTAACAAGACAAAAAAAACTTGTTAAAGAACAGGAAATCCCATCTGGTCACAATAGAGATGATTACATTGTAGAACGATTAAATTGTTTGAGTCATGATGGTCGTAAGATCCCAATCACAGTTACTTATCACAAAAATATTAAACTTGATGGTACCTCTCACCTTTTGTTATATGGTTACGGAAGCTACGGTAGTTCAATGTCACCTTCGTTTTCGACTTCTAAATTTTCTTTAATTGATCGAAATGTAATATGGGCAACCTGCCATATTCGTGGCGGCATGGAAAGAGGAATGTCGTGGTGGCGCGAAGGAAAAATGTTAAACAAAAAAAATACTTTTTTAGATTTTATAAGTTGTGCAAAATTTTTGGTTAAAAAAAATTACACAAATAAAGAAAAAATAATAATCTATGGTGGTTCAGCTGGTGGTTTGCTGGTTTCCAATGTTGTTAATCAGGCACCAGATCTCTTTTTAGGTGCAATAATGGCTGTTCCGTTTTGTGATAACCTAACTACAAATTTAGATCATTCATTGCCTTTAACCAAGGGTGAATTAAAAGAATTCGGAGATGCAAAAAACAACAAAGAACACTTTGAATATATTCGTTCTTATGCTCCATATGATAATATTGAAAAAAAAAATTATCCCCATATTTTGATAACTACTTCTTTGTCAGACTCTAGAGTGCTATTTGACGAACCAACAAAATATTGCGCAAAGTTAAGAGAATTTAAAACCAATGATAATTTATTACTTTTAAAATGTGAGATGGACGCTGGACATGGTTCTCGCTCGGGAAGAAAAAATACAATTGAAGATATTGCTTTTGATTATGCTTTTGCATTAAAAATTGCCGGTAAGCTATAGTCAAAAACAATTCTTGCTTGTAAAAGAAACTACTATATTTTTTTGATTAACTTCGAATCTTCTTTCACATTTAATCTTAAATTTGGAATCGTTATATACTAAAACTTTATTACCGTTATCTGCAACTTCAATTAAATCAGGTTTTCCAAATTCAATTTTGAGCTCGGTTTCACTTTTTTGAAGAAATTTGTTTAGTTTTTCAGTCTCTTTTATTGAAGCTTCGTCAACTTTTTGGGTTACAGTTTTACAACCTGAGATTAAAATGAAAATTAAGCAAAAATAAATGATAAATATTTTTCTCATAATTTCTTTTTTATTTAATACTATAGCAAAATTTACATAACAGATCTTCCGAAGTTATAAACAATATACAACTTAAAATTTAAATTTAACCCGTTTTGAACTTTCAAGTTTTTTTAAGTATCGATATATAAGACTAAATAAAACAAAGGAAAAACTATGATGGAAAAATATTTTGAGTACAGAAAACATAAGACAACATTTAGAACAGAAGTAATTGCTGGTGTTACCACTTTTCTTACAATGGCATACATTATGTTCTTAAACCCTTTCATTCTCTCTGGGGAATTTGCAGGAGCCGAAAAAGGCTTTTTTGACTTTGGTGGTGTTTTTACTGCAACAATAGTAGCAACCGCCATTGCATGTTTCATAATGGCTTTTTACGGAAAAACTTGGCCAGTTGGGCTTGCACCCGGTATGGGGATTAATGCTTTCGTCGCATTTGGTGTGGTTGGCGGAATGAAATATACGCCAGCGGAGGCTTTATCTGCAGTTTTACTTTCAGGTATATTTTTTCTTTTGGTTTCACTCACTCCTATTAGAGCCTGGATAATAAATTCAATTCCAAAAAGTTTAAAATTTGGAATTGGAGCTGGAATAGGACTTTTCTTGGCCATTATAGGTTTAGAAATAATGGGCGTTGTTGGAGATCACCCGGTTACTTTAGTTACACTTGGTGATATTAAAAACCCTCTTGTGCTTCTTGGTTGTTTGGCTTTTGTAACAATGATCGTTTTAGAAAAGCAAAAGATTAAAGGAAACATAATTATTGGTATCTTAGTTTTCAGTGTTTTAGCTTGGTTACCTATGTGGGAATGGACGGGTGCAACAATAAAAGATGGTTCGTCATTAGCAAAATTTAACGGTATCATTTCAGCGCCACCTTCGATGGCTTATTTATTTGATGCCTTTGAGGGGTTTAGCACCGGAAAAGTTTTTACGGCTAGTGGTATTACAGTAATATTCACTTTATTTTTTATTGACTTTTTTGATACTGCAGGGACTTTAACTTCAGTCGCAAACGTTTCTGGAAAAGTTGATAGCAAAGGAAAAGTTCAAGATATTGAAAAAGCAATGCTTTCTGACAGTGTAGGGACAGTCGCTGGAAGTCTTTTAGGAACTACAACAGTAACTAGTTATGTGGAGTCTGGTGCAGGTGTAAAAGCTGGAGGCAGAACTGGTATGACCTCACTTGTTATTGGTGTACTTTTTCTTTTATGCTTAGGTTTTGCACCGTTAGCAACTAGTTTGCCTAAAGAGATTGATGGAGCAGCACTAGTTTATGTTGCAGTATTATTCGTTAGAAATATTGTAGACATTGATTGGAAAGACATATCAGAGTCTGCACCCGCAGTTTTGGCTATGATTACCATGCCTTTAACTTATAGTATTAGTAATGGAATAGCTTTAGCATTTATTGCTTATGCTCTAATTAAAATATTTAGCGGTGAGTCAGCTAAAACTTCACCGGCTATATGGTTGGTTGCAGTGTTAAGTGTAATAAGCTTTTCAATTTAAGAAAATTTAAAAAATAATAAATAAGGGCTAGATTTAAAATCTAGCCCTTATTTTTATGCTTTTTTATTAATTCATTAATCCTGATTTCCTCATAGCGCTCAAAAGGTTGAACAATCCAAGGATTATTTTTTAAGGTTACTGCACAAAAATCAGGTTTAAAAGTAGATTTTGCTTTCTTCCACAGAACAGCTGTTTTAATAGACTTTATTCTTCCTTTAAGAGGCGGATATTTTTTTAACCAATCTACACTTCTGGTCAATGTAACACCAGTATCTGATAAGTCATCACATAAAAGTAAATTGCCTCCAAGATTTTGAACAGTCGAACTCATTTCTCTTGAAAAAATAAGTTCACCTTGTTGATCCTCAATATTTTTTCCAGAATAAGACTCTACGGCTAAATATGCACATTTTAATTTAAAGACACGACTTAAAACATCAATTATTGGTGCACCACCTCGCATTATCCCTATAAGTAAATCAGGTTTATAATTTTCATTAATTTCAACCGCAAGCTTTTCTACTGTTGAGTTATAATCGTCCCAAGATATAAAAAGTTTTTCAGCCATAATTTAAATCTAATACTGTACTGGTTCATTGTCCACCGAATACCACAAGGCCATTACAGCGAGTGTGCAATATGGTGAAAACCTTTTTCGAAGTTTATTAACAAAAGATTTTGGTGGTAAATATTTTTTTTTATAATTGTTCGAAATTGCCCTTAATAAACCTATATCCTGAACAGGCCATATATTTTGTCTATTATAGAAAAAGATTAATACCATTTCGCTTGACCACCTACCAATTTGTCTTAAAGAAGATAAATAGCTTATTGCATCCTCATCTGACATTTTTTTGATTAATTTTGGATTAAATGATTTATCTAAAATTTTATTAGCCAAACTTTTTATACCCAGTGCTTTCATCCTGCTTAACCCACATCTTCTAAGATCGGAAATTGTTAATCTTGATACAGTTTTTGGTTTTATTTTTCCTTTACATTTTTTTTCAAATTTTAAAAAAACTGAATCTGCTGCTGAAACAGAAATTTGCTGAGAAATAATAGATCGAGTTAATGAATAAAAAAAATTATTTCTCGTTGTTAAATGTCCCTTGTAGCGTTTTAAAAGATTTTTCATAACCCTATCTCGTTTAGAAATATATCTTTTGCTTTTATTCCACCACTTAGGTTTCATATCTAGGGGGTACTACCTGTTTTTTTAAAGTTTTTTCTCTTCTGAAAATAATATATGAACCAATTACAATAAATGTTGCTCCGATTAAAGTTGTAAATTTAAGCGCTTCTCCAAATATAAGATATCCTGCTGTGGCTGCAAAAACTAAAGATAAATATTTTATAGGAGTAACTAGACCTGTATCTGCCATACGCAAAGATTGTGTAAGCAGAATATTTGCATAGCCACCTGCTAAACCCAAAACAATAAATAAGAAAGCTTCATAAAGTGTAGGCCATATCCATCCATTTACTATAGTTGCTAATCCAATAAACATTGATAAAAGAGAAAAATAAAAAGCTATCAAATAATTTGGTTCAGTTTTAGATAGGGATTTAATAGATAAAGCAACTTGAGCAAAACCAAAAGCAAAAATTAAAGGCATAAAATAAAATAAATTAAACTCATCAAAAGTTGGCTTTATAATTATTAATCCACCAATTATCCCAAGAATAATTGCTGAAATTCTCGTCATCCTTATTTTTTCACCAAGGAAAAGTGCAGATAAAATGGTTACGAAAACTGGGCCTAGAAAAGTTAATGAAATACAGTCAGCTAGCTCTATGTTTCTTAAACCGATAAACAGTGCAATTATTGCTATAGCTCCCCAAATTGCTCTCCACGCATGAAGTCCTGGTCTTTTTGTTTTATAAAAAGTTAAAATCTTATCGCGAGGTATTAAAAGGAAAATTGGTATCATGCCGAACGCAAATCTCATGAAAAGAACTTGCCCGAATGGAGCATCTTTTAAATATTTAACAATTATATCCATAATGCTGAAACAAGCGACACTTGCTATCATGTAAATAATTGCTAATTGAGATTTAGAGAGCATTTTACCACCTTTTATTAATTGAGATAACATATTAGAATTTTGAAAAAATGAAAACTGCTTATTTCTCTCTTGGATGTTTCTGGAGCCCACAATTAGAGTTTGAAAAAATTAAAGGTGTAAAAAAAGCTGAGGTGGGGTATTGCGGGGGCAATGACCCAAATACTACTTACGAAAAAGTTTGTACGGGTTCAACAAATCATGCTGAAACTGTAAAAGTTGATTTTGACGAAAATTTAATCTCATATGAGGAACTTGTAAGATTTTTTTTTAAAATTCATGATCCAACCCAGTTAAATAGGCAAGGACCAGATGTTGGTACACAATACAGATCTGAAATTTTTTATAAAGATGAGGATCAAAAAAAAATTGCAGAAAAAATTAAAAACGAATTTAATGATAAATTAAAAGGAAAAATTGTTACTAATATTTCTAAAGAAAAACTTTACCAACCAGCAGAGGAATATCATCAGTATTATTTAAAGAGAAAAAATATATTATGAGTCTAGTAACAACAGATTGGCTTGAAAAGAATTTAACAAAAGTAAAAATATTTGATGCCACATGGCACATGCCATCCTCAAAAAGAGATGCAAAAAAAGAATATTATGAGAAACATATTGAAGGAGCGATATTTTGGGATGTGGATGAACATTCAGACAAGGACACTTCCTACCCGCACATGATGTCAAACTCTGAATATTGGACAAAGATGCTCACAGATTTTGGTATTCAAAACAATGATCATATTGTTACCTATGATAACAGCGATCTTTATAGCTCTTGTAGATTGTGGTTTGCGTTAAAATATTTTGGTCATGAAAAGGTTTCTGTACTGGATGGAGGTATGAAAAAATGGTTAAAAGAGAATCGTATCACTAGCAACCAAATTTATAAAATTGATCCTATAAAAAATTATATAATAAACGAAAAAAAAGAATGGATAAAAAATAAAAATCAAATAGATGAAAATATTAAAAAAATGTCTTTTCAAACAGTAGATGCTAGAAGCCGCGATCGATTTGAAGGCAAAGTTGAAGAACCCCGTCCTGGTTTAAAAAAAGGTTGTATAATTGGTTCAAAAAATATTCCTTTTCAAGAATGTATTGATATTAAATCGAACACATTTAAAACAAAGTCTGAATTATTAAATATTTTTAAGAATAATAACGTTGATACCACGAGACCTGTTGTCTTTACTTGTGGTTCTGGAATAACTGCGTGTGTTTTAGGTATGGCATATTCTCTGATAAGTGATAAAAATGCTGTGATTTATGATGGCTCTTGGTCAGAATATGGAAAAAAATGAAAAGATCTAAAAAAGTAACAGTAGGAATAATAATATTTTTTA
>MDTB01229121.1_pt1 | contig 13108 bp, 16 predicted proteins | sample 811161 | NCBI WGS metagenome assembly MDTB01 (sample SAMN05326650, study PRJNA326480) | marine metagenome | isolation source: seawater | place: Mediterranean Sea | collected 2009 | reverse complement strand
GTACTAAGATTAATTTCTATTCAATAAATTTTTCTTATATTGGGTCTTTAATAATTTTATTTTTTTCTTCAGATTTTTCTTCTGTTGAAAATAGTTTCGACTGGTTACTCCTTATTTTAATTGGAATTCTTGGTGGTATTGCTTCAATTTTATTCAGTTTTGCTTACCGAGTAGTCTCACCAAGTACTCTTGCTCCTTTTGAATACCTTGGCATCCCATCATCTTTCATACTTGGTTGGATATTTTTTTATGAGGCACCAATTGAACAGCTATTTCCCGGTGTTTTGGGTATAGTTGCAGCTGGGTTTATAATTATTTGGAGAGAAAAGAAATTATCTATAGGCAAAATAGTTTCTAATAAGATACATTGATTTTATAATTTTTACTTTTATAATTTTAAGTTTTATTTATTTTAAATACATGAATAAAATTAATTTTTTAGATAGTGTTGATTGGTCTTTCCCAGTACCAATATCTTATGGTCCTAATCGTATTAATGAACTTCCAGATATTTGCAAAACTAATAATTTGAGAAGACCGCTTTTAGTTACTGATAAAAGTTCAAAAGATTTACCTTTTATGAAAAAAATTCTTCAGGATTTACACAGATCCTCTATCAAGAGTGATATTTTTTCAGACATAAGTCCAAATCCAATAGACGATGAAATCTATAAGGGAAGATCTTTTTATAAAGAAGGAAAACACGATTCAATTATTGCAATTGGAGGTGGTTCTGGAATGGATGGAGGAAAAGCTATAAGCTTAATAGCTAATAATAGTGAAAATTTATGGGACTTTGAGTATGAAAAGTCTCCCATTAAAAAATTATCGTCTTTTCCACCTTTAATTTGTATTCCAACAACAGCTGGCACTGGTGCAGAGACAGAAAGCACAGCCATGGTTACAAATTCAGAGCTTGGAATGAAATTATGTGTATGGCACCCAAAGCAAAAACCAATAATGGCTTTGCTAGATCCATGTCTCACTGTCAGCTTACCCAAAAATCTTACTGCTTGGACTGGCACTGACGCCTTGGTGCATGGAATTGAGGCATTTTGTGTTGACTCACTCTATTCAGTTGCTGATGGAATGGCTTTACAAGGATTAAATTTAATTGGAAATAATTTATTAGAGGTTTACAAGAATCCAGATAACCTCAATGCAAGGGGAGCAATGTTAATTGGCTCTTGTCTCACTGGGATTTCATTTCTCAAAGGGCTTGGACTAGTTCATGCAATAAGCCATATGGTTGGAGCAGTTTATGACACGCAGCATGGCCTAACTAATGCTGTAATTTTACCTCAGGTTTTGAATTACAACAAAAATGAAATTCGATCAAAAATTAATTCTATGAACTTTTCCATTTTTAATGAACCAGGTAATTTTGATAATTTTTATTCAAACATTACTCAAATTCTTGATACTTTAGATATACCTGATAATCTTGAAAAGATTGGTGTTAAGGATAACAAAATTACTGAGTTAGCTATGAAATCAAGTAAAGACTCAGCTGCGTTTACAAATCCCAAAAAAGCCAGCATAGAAGATCTAGAAAAAATAATTAAAAAAACGATTAAAAAAGCTCGATAAAAAGTTTTAACTTGAAATAATATTTGCAATAAAAATTAAAATTTAATTTTATCCAAAGTTAAATTAAGGAGATTTTATATAATTACTTTTGATTACATCATTATTGGAGCAGGGTCAGCCGGTTGCGCTTTAGCTTACAGGTTAACTGAAGACAAAAGGAATACTGTTGCACTAATCGAATATGGTGGAAGTGACTTTGGGCCTTTTATTCAAATGCCATCAGCGCTTTCATATCCAATGAACATGAACCGTTATAATTGGGGATATGAGACTGAACCAGAAGAAGGATTAAATAATCGTAGACTTTCATGCCCAAGGGGGAAAGTTTTAGGTGGCTCATCATCGATTAATGGAATGATATATGTAAGGGGGAATGCTGAGGATTTTAATTTCTGGGAGGAAAGTGGTGCACGTGGTTGGGGTTTTGCTGATGTTTTGCCTTACTTTAAAAGGCAAGAAAACTCTCATGAAGGTGATGCTAGTTGGAGAGGAAAGAATGGGCCTTTACATGTAACTAGAGGCACAAGAGAAAATCCATTAAATGATGTTTTAGTTAGCGCAGCTCAAGAAGCAGGATTTTTAGCAACTGAGGATTATAACGGTTTCCAGCAAGAAGGATTTGGTCCAGCTGACAGAACTATTTGGAAAGGATCAAGATGGTCTACTTCAAAAGCATATCTTAAACCCTCTATTCAAACAAAGAAACTAAAAATATTTAAGAATGCTCTTGTTGATAAAATAAACTTTTCAAATAGAAAAGCTATAGGAGTAACATTTTCACAAAATGGCAGATCAGAAAAAATTTTAGCTAGAAGAGAAGTTATATGTTCAGCAGGTAGTATAAATAGCCCTTTAATATTGCAACGTTCGGGAATTGGCCCTTCAAATCTATTAAAAAGTCATAATATTGATGTACTGCTAAATAATCAAAATGTTGGTGAAAATTTACAAGATCACTTGGAAGTTTATTTTCAAGTAAAGTGCAAAAAACCTATCACTTTATATAAATATAATAATTTTTTTTCAAAAGGAATTATAGGCCTAAATTGGCTTTTGTTCAAAAAAGGAATAGGTGCTTCAAATCATTTTGAAACACTTGGATTTTTAAGATCAAATAATAAAGTAAAATATCCTGATATTCAATTTCACTTGCTACCAATTGCTATTAATTATGATGGCAGTTCAGCTGTAAATGATCATGGTTTTCAATTGCATACTGGTCCTATGAGATCTAAATCTCGAGGTTGGGTAAAAATCACTAGTTCAAATCCAAAATCAAATCCAAAAATTAAATTTAATTATATGACACATCCCGATGATTGGGTTGAATTTAGAAATTGTATCAAAATTACAAGGAAGATTTTAAATCAACCAGCATTTAAAGATTTTTATGAAGAAGAAATTCAACCTGGAAAACAAAAAATCTCTAATGATGATTTAGATAACTTTATCAAAGAGGAGGCTGAAAGTGCTTACCATCCATGTGGCACGATAAAAATGGGAGATAAAAATGACCCATCTTCCGTTGTGGATCCAAATTGTAAAGTTATTGGTATTGAAAATCTAAGAGTAGTAGATGCATCAATTTTTCCTAGAATTACTAATGGAAATACTAATGCACCTAGTATAATGGTTGGGGAAAAAGCATCAGACATTATTTTAGGAAAAATGCCTCTCCCTAGAGAAAATCTAGAACCCTTCAAACATGCTTAATATTCTAATTAAGATAATCTGGTTCCTCCTCATTGAGGACCTCTAGTATAGCTTTGAAATGGAGATCAGAAAAATAATTTTCTGACTGTTGAGCTGTTTTTTCTGCAATTTCATGAGAAGCAATCTTTAGCTTCTGCCCTGTTTGAAGGGCAGTAATATAAATTCTTGCAGATCTTTCAAAGTAGTACATTCTATCAAAGGCCTCTCCAACTGTTTTTCCTGTCACTAGAACGCCATGTTGACCCATCATAAGAATAGAATGATTACCTAATTTGCTTGCAAGTCTCTCTCCTTCATTACCAATACCAAGACCTCCATAGTCCAGATCATAAGAAACCCTATTATAAAAAGTCATACTTTCCTGGTTAATGGCTGGCAATTTAGGATCTTCAAGGCATGACAAAGCTGTAGCATATTTTGGATGTAAATGCATAACACAACGCGCACTTGGAACTTGCCTGTGTATAGCACCATGAATACACCAGGCAGTTTCATCAACTATAGGACCAATATTTTTAGGATCTTTTCTTGTATCTAATTCTAGGATATCGCTAGATTTGATTTTTGACCAATATTTCCCAGCAGGATTCATAAGAAATTCCTGTCCATCATCAGAAACAGACAAACTAAAATGATTGGCAATACCTTCATTCATATCTAACCGAGCAAACCATCTGAGTGCAGCAGCTAAATCTTTTTTTTCATTTGAATATTTCATATCAAGAATTTTTTTTATTAAATTTTAATCTAAGTAATTTTGTCTTACATACAAGCATATTTGATTATTGCAAAATATCTTATAATTTGTAATATTTTAATATTATTTCTGATATTAATTATTATTTTTTTTGAATGTCAATTTCTAAAGCGGATAACAATAACACAAAACATAAAGCCAGACAGAAAGCTGTAGCTTGGGCTGTACATGGTTTTACAACCTCAGGAATTGTATTAGGTTTTCTTGGATTAGTGGCTGTTTTTGAGGGAAAACAGGAAGTTGCATTTATTTTCATGGCGCTTGCACTATTTGTAGATGGGATTGATGGAACATTGGCAAGACTTGCCAAAGTTACACAAGTTACGCCTCAGGTAGATGGGGCATCTTTAGACAATGTTGTTGATATGTTTAATTATTCTGTTCTCCCTGCCTTAATGATTTATTGGTTTGAAATGGTTCCAGAGCAATTTTTAATACCTGCTGCCGCAGCTATATTGGCTGTAAGCTGTTATACTTTTGCAGATACATCAATGAAGACTAGTGATTACTATTTCAAGGGTTTTGCAGCTTTCTGGAACCTTTTAGTTCTTTTCTTTTTTCTTCTTGAAACAAGCCAACTAACTAATTTGATAACCATTGTGATTTGTTGTATACTTACTTTTGCGCCAATCAAATTAGTGCACCCATTAAGAGTAAAATCTTTAAGGCGCATTACTCTTCCAATGGCAGTATTATGGAGTGCAACAGCATTTTGGTTGATAATAGATAGAATTAAGCCAAATGAAATAGGAAATTCTTCTAATATTATCTACTGGTTATGGATTGCTTCATCTATTTATTTCTTTACAATATCTGTTGCCAGAACAATTTCCAGAAAATCTTAATAAATATTTGACTCTAAACCAATAGCAAAGCCTAAACTCAAGTTAATGCATTGATCAACAAATTTATTCTGCCAAGGACCTTTACAAATTAAAATTTCTTGAACTAACCTCCATTTCAAACCTTTAATAATACTTTTTATTTGTATAGTAGTACCAGTTCCATCATGACCTGCACGTATCCAAACAGCTACAGGCATGCCCTCTTTCTTTTCAATTACATAGTAGTAATTTCTATCAAAAAAGTCTTTGGTTGCACCAGCCATACTTGCTAGATTTTCAGTTGTACCAATTAATAAACCATCAGCCTTTAAAATATCTTCAGTATTAGCAAAAAAAGGATTTTTAATAATAATATTTAAATTAGATGTCTCACTTTTTAATTGTTCTGAGACTTTTTGTTTGATTAAAGATGTATTATTTGATGGTGAGTGAATTATACATAAAAGTGTTTTCATTAAATTCTCATTATTATTTTACTAATGAAATATTTTTTATTGTCTAAGGCTGGTTTTTTAAGAAATATTATATATATATACCTTGTTTCCTCCCAGAAATAAACCCTACCTTTTAAGGTAGGGTTTTTATTTGAACTTTATCTCCTAAAGAAATTATGCCACCATCAATTACAGAGCAACATACGCCCCCTCTCCATTTTGGCTCTAAGGCTTGCCTTAAACCTTGGTAAGTTGAATCCATAACTTCACATGGATCAGTCTCAAAACTAACTTTGAGTTTAATATTACCAATCTCAATGATATCTCCCTCTTTTTGCGGCCCCCTCATCCCTTTTACAAATAGATTAGCTCTTCTCTTTGTCCAGTGAAGGTCCTCGTCGATATCTTTACAAGCATCATACCAATCATCTTCAAATAAAATGGTAATTTGTCTATTTCTTTTTTTACCCCGTGCATCTCCTTCAATACCTGATGAAATTGAAACATTTGCACTTTCAATTTCCTCCATTTTACCCATAATTTTTCTAGTAATTGCAATACCGATTAATTCGCTCACAATTTTCTCCAGAATAGTTAAAAGCTTAAATGATATTTTTAAGCTTCTCTATAATATTTAAATTTTATAGTAGATTAATGTGAATTAGAGGTAAAAGCAACGGTACTTATTATTAAACTGACAATATACCAAAGACCTTTTGTTTTCTTTTTTTTGAAACTTGAATTAATTATAGATGATGCTAAAAAATATTGACCAACTGTATAATTACTATTAATGAGCATTGGAACACCTTTCAAATTTTTGACATTTTTTATATGAATTTTAAAGGCAAAATATATGCCATGAAGTCTAATATGTTTAAAATAATCCATGGTATGCATTAAATGAACTTAATAGATCAAATTTTTTGGAGATGTGTAGATGCCATTGAGTATCTTGGAAACTTATCAGGCCTTGGATATGAATTAACCAATATAATTTTATTTGTTATTATTCAGCCACTTCTTATTTTAGTTTTTTTATTTCTATGGTTAAAAGAGAGAAGAAAAAACAAAAAAATTGTCTCACATAACCTACCTTATCCTAGGTCTAAGTTAGTTGATTTTTTCTGGAGATTATCAAGGATTTTATCAATATTTGTGTTAGGCATTGAATTATTAATTGTATATTCAATATATTTTAATACTTTTACATTACCAATAAAAAGTTTTTTCGGGACAGGATTAATGCAATATTTTGCATTTATTTTTCCAATAGTAATTTTACTAACCTACAATTTTTTAGTATTTGGAAAAGTTACAATTTGGCTTAAAAAGCCATAATCGATTATCCTAGAACCGACATACTGCTCTCTGAATTAATCACTCTATTTCGAGAGTAAAAGCCTATGTCAATTTCTCTATTGATATATTTTAAATGCAGTTTTACAGGGTCTTTATCATGGTCGTGACCCTTTTCACATTGTTCAATAAGCTTAGCCATCATAACCCCAGCTATTGGAGCATTTTTATACTGATTTCCACTTGAACCAACAGCCATATAAAAGCCAGGCAAACTAGATTTATCATAAATCGGTATCCAGTCATCCGACACATCATATAAGGAAACAACACCTTTCACTTTAGATGATAATGGTAAATTTGGATATCTTTGAGCTTGTCTATATAGCTGCGTATTCCATTGATCTGTAAAATTTTCATCCCATTTATCAGGGTCAACAAAAATTCTTTCATCACATTCTGGATCTTCACTGCCTATCAAAATATGATTCCCTGTTTCTGGTCTACTATAGCAGCCAATATCACTATCCGACACAACGAAGGCATCCTTTTCATAATTGAAATTTTCGGGAGGTTTTACATGAGAAACTTCTACTTTTAATGCTTTTGTCTTGATATTCATGTCTTCTTCAACACCAGCCATTTGATTGACTTTCATAGAATGTGGGCCAGCAACATTAACTACAATATTTGATAATATCTTGGTACCACCATTGAGTTGAATACCTGACACTCTTTCATTTTCCTTCAAAATATTTTCAACTGAACTATTAAATAAAAATTCACCCCCATATTGCTCAGTAGCTCTTTGCAAATTATGCGCTGATAATTGTGGATCGTTTATATATCCAGCTGTTGGAAAAAAAACTGAACCTTCCAGTTGTTTGTTTTTATGTTTACCAAAATCTACATCAGAAGTAGTTTTCACGGGACCAAATTTGTGAGTATCTACTATAGGAAGATTGTCTTTTATTTCATTTGGCCCCCATTCCTCATATGGTATATTTAATTCATCCGCTCTTTGTATAACCTTCTTAAGATTTTGATTAGCTTCAGTTTTATAAATCATACAACCACATTCAATAAATTTTGCTAATCCACTTTCATCTTTAAATTCTAAATATTTTTCCCAGTCTTTCCAATAATGATATCCTTCATATGCCAGTGCACACCCATCAAAGGTAGAATAGTGTACTCTAATAATCGCACATGAGGCTGCTGTTGAGCCATATCCAGAAGTAGCATTTCTATCTATATTAACAGTTTTGTAGCCTTTTTTTGAAAGTTCAAAACTAATTGCAGAACCAATTACTCCTGCTCCAATTATTATCGCATCATACTTTTTATCCATTTATTCTCTTCCTAATTTTTTATCTACTAACTCTACAATATATTTTCCTATTGGCAAAGATGATGTTGCAGCAGGCGAAGGTGCATTACATACATGCAAGGACCTTTTTGTTTCTTCAACTAAAAAATCGTGAATTAGTTTACCATTTTTAGAAACTGCTTGTGCTCTTACGCCCGACCTGTAGGGTTCCAAATCAGATAATTTTAAAGATGGACAATATTTTTGACAGACTTTTAAATAAGTATTCTTACTTATAGAGCTATAAAGTTCACTTAATCCAGGTTTCCAACTTCTCAAAATAAGTTTCCAGAAACCCAAAAATGAAAACATTTGTTTTAAATCTTTTAGATTGAAATTAATCTTATCGTATCCCTCTCTTGAAAAGTTTAATACAGCATTAGGACCTACAGTTACAGATCCATCTATCATTTTTGTTAAGTGAACACCTAAAAACGGATATGCTGGATCAGGTATAGGATAAATTAAGTGCTTAACAATAGTGTTATGTTTTCTATTGAGTTTATAGTAGTCACCACGAAAAGGTATAATTTGAAAATCAATTTTTAAACCCATTAATTTAGCTAATCTATCTGATTGTAAACCCGCACAGGCTATTAAAAATTCAGCTTCAATCTTACTTTCATTTCTAACTTCAATTTCAACATGATCATTCCCCTCTTTTAAATTTGTTATTTCAGAGTTAAGCTTTATTTCACCTCCATTAGAAATAAAATCTTTTGCCATTTTATTAGCCATAGATATGTAATCTACGATCCCTGTTTCTGTTACTTTAATGGCTCCTAAACCAGTGACATTTGGCTCAAGTGATTTTAATTGATTTTGGTCTAAAATAGTTGGATTTAAACCATTTTTTCTTACACCTTTCAAACAAATCTTGCATTCGCATAAGTTCTTTTTGATTGGTTGCAACTATAAGCTTACCGCATTGCTCATATGGTATTTGATGTTTAGTGCAAAATTCTACCGTCTGCTCCAAACCCAATTTACAAAATTTAGCTTTTAAACTTCCAGGTTCATAATATACTCCAGCATGTATAACACCGCTATTATGCCCTGTTTGATGAGATGCTAATTGTTTTTCTTTTTCTAGTAGAAGTATTTTTTTCTTTTTATAGGAACTTTGAAGTTGCATTGCAGTTGATAAACCAACTATACCACCACCAATTATTATAAAATCATATTTCTCAGACATAATTATTTAGAACTACTTTTTACATTAAATGTAAATACTAAATTAGAGTATTTATAAATTATTCATAATCTCTGAAAACTTTGATAAGATGGGTACTGATACTTTTCTTATTTTTGCAGGACTTGATTGAAGGTTTTCAGGGTCTGAAGAAATAAAAAAAAGACCCATCATTGGACTAACATCACTAAAAAAACTATCACTAATAGTATTTTGATTTGAATAAATTACACTATTATTTTTTTGAAGAAATGAGTTTTCATCATATCCAAATTCTAGGATTTTAGAATTCACATTAAATTGCCTATAATTTGATAGGAAGATTTTTTCGTCATTATTTAATGTATTATAATCTGATTTATCAATTAAATAATGATAATAATTATCATAAATTATTTTATTTCCCTTAGTAGATAATAACTCTTTTCTCAAATTTGAAATTTCTTTGAAGAGTTCACCCAGATACTTATTCTTAGAATTCATAGATAAATTCTCAAGATTTTTAATATTGGAATTATTAAAATAATATACCTTAGGATATTGATGAGCTAAATTGATGTTTTCTTTTATAAGCAACCTATTAAGACTATTTGCTGTTATTAACAGGTGGTCTTGATTAAGTTTTTTACATTTGTCAAGTGAATCACGTGCCTCATGCATGTCCCAGTAGTCCTTGGCTTTTTTTAGAGATTTTTCATTTATTCCCCTTTTGTAGCTTTTGTTTTTAAAATCTTTATTTAAAGTTAAAAATGGTTTTGATTTAAGGTTAGTACAATTAACTGAATACTCTCTAATATTTTCTATGTTTTTTTTCAGAGATGTTAATTAGGCTTTTAGTTGAATTACTATTAGACTTATTTTCTTTTATTAATTCTAATTCTTCTGATTTTTTATTACTCTCATTCGTTGATTCATCACTTATAACGTTTTCAATTATATATACATCGTCATTAAATTCTGATGTTTCTACATAGAATGTATAAGAAAAACCATTAAGGGATACAAAATTAATGATGATTAAAACAACAGTAAAATTTATTTTTAAAGAAAAGTTCATTATCAACTCTCTATCATAAATAAATATTTACGACAAATTCACAATTATTATATTTATTTTACTTTGTCTTTAGGATTTATTTTAAAAGCTATAAAATTTATCAAATAATGAATTAGTAAAGAAAGGGCTATACAACCTAAAGCAAAATAAAACATCCTACTATTAACATGAAGAGACCCACCAATTAGAACAATAGATAAAATACCAAAGAAAATATAATTTCCTATAATCAAAAACCTTCTGCTAAACTCAATAAAGATTTCCATTGTCTACTTCTCATCACCAGAATACTCTTTTTCAAACTTTTCTTGAATATTTTTGAGCTCCTCAATTGCTGCACGAATATCAGAACTATCAATAACATTAATTTCAATTCGTTCACCAGAATGTGAAAGCATCTTTCTTTGATCTTTATGACTTTGAGACTTAAAATCTTTTAATATAAAAGTATCAATGGGCCTAACAAATCCCTTTGGTGTAATGGTATTATTTTTTTCTGTTTGAACTATATCATTGATTAGATTATTAGTGTTCTCATCAATTAAAATTCCATTCCTATCAGCTGCTGATTGAAGACGAGCAGCAAGATTAACAGGGCTTCCAAGAACAGTATAATCTAATCTCAAATCTGATCCAAAATTACCAACTGTACAAAACCCTGTGGAAATCCCCATTCTAATTCCAAGCCCGTTTGTAACTCCCATTTTTTTCCAGTGTTTTTGAAGTTCTTCAACTCTTTGTCTCATCAATATAGCCATTTCAACACATTTTAAAGCATCTTGAACCTCACCTTCAGTTTCAGGGTCTCCAAAGAAAACCATTATTGCATCGCCAATAAACTTATCAATTGTTCCACCACTTTTAACAGCAATTGTTGTCATTTCAGACAAATAAGAATTAATCACTTTAGCTAGTTTCTCAGGCTCCATTGTGTCCGTAAGATCTGTAAATTGAATAATATCAGAAAAGAAGATTGTTAAATTTTTTCTTGAGTGAACACTTTTTACTTCTTGTTTCTCTTCAAAAATACTTTTGTATATTTGTGGAGATAAGTATTTTGCGAGCCTAGTAGCTAAATTCTCCAATTGAGCACTTTTCTCTTCAATAATTTGATTATCGATTTTGCTTTGCTCATATAATTTTTCTCGTTCTTTCCTTAACTCCCATTCAGCAGTTCTATCAACAAACTGACCTTGCACACCATTTAAATAATCAAAGTTTTCACTTTTGGTTTTTGCTGACAGAAGGGAAAAAATTCTTTCTTCACCATCAATATTAATTAAAATTTGAGGAATTAAAACTTTTCCATTTTTATCTAGCTCTGACTGAAACTGTGATATTTGCTCCTCAGGGACACCTAATTGCTCTAATACATCTGGGAAATATACGTTTGTTATATTTCCTAAAACTGGAAAAAAATTTACAAAGTTTTTATTTACCTTTTGAACTTCTAGTTTGTCATTTGCATAATAAGCCGCAGTAATAGCGTTTTCAAAATTAAAAAAACTTAAATCAATAACTTTTTCTTGATTAAAGAAATCCTGTACATTCATACATTTGTCTCAACAAGCTTTAAAATTAATAATTATACATCGTTAATTTATATTATTGTTTTATTCTGTATCCAGTTTTAAATATTCTATAAATCACAAACATACATAAGGATGCAAAAATAACAATTGCTATTAAACTAATTTCAATTCCAACATCTGAACTTCCATAAAAAGACCACCTAAAACCTGAAATCAAGTAAACCACAGGATTGAAAAAGGAAACTTTTTGCCAAAAATCAGGTAGCATTGAAATTGAATAAAAACTACCCCCTAAAAAAACTAATGGTGTGACTATAAGAAGTGGTACTAAATTTAGTTGTTCAAAATTTTTAGCCCATATACCAATGATGAAACCAAATAAACTAAAAGTAACACAAGTTAAAACAAGAAAAGTAATCATCCATATTGGATGCAAAACATTTATTTCAACAAAAAAATGAGCTGTTATAAAAATTATAATTCCAATCATTAATGATTTAGTTGCAGCTGCACCTACATAACCGAGCACTATCTCGAAAGCAGATAATGGCGCTGATAAAATTTCATTTATTGTTCCCATAAACTTTGGAAAATAAATTCCAAATGAAGCATTAGATATACTCTGAGTTAATACTGTTAGCATTATCAAGCCTGGAACAATAAAAGCTCCATAGGGCACATCTGAAATATCTTGCATTCTAGATCCTATTGCTGTCCCAAAAACAATAAAATATAATGAAGTCGATATTACAGGCGAAACTAGACTTTGAAGAAGAGTTCTAAATGTTCTTGTCATTTCAAAAACGTAAATTGCCTTAATAGCCTGTAAGTTAATCATTTATTCACCATGTCTACAAAAATCTCTTCTAACGATGTTTGACTGGTACTTAAGTCTGCTAGTTTTATACCTGCTTTTTTAATATCCATTAACAAACTTGTAATTCCTGTACTTTCATCATTGCTTTTATAATTAAAGGCTAACTTTTCCCCATTATTTAAAAGTTGTAGATGGTAAGAAGAAAGAGATTTCGGTATAGATTTAATTTTGGAGGCAAGTTCAATTGTTAGAGTTTTTGAACCCATCTTGCTTAGTAGTTCTTTTTTTTCTTCAACTAATAGCAATTCGCCATTATTGATAATTCCAACTCTATCTGCTATTGCTTCAGCTTCCTCAATATAATGTGTAGTTAAAATAATTGTGGCACCGTCTTTTTTAAGGTTTTTAATTATTTCCCACATTTCTTTTCTTAATTCTACGTCTACACCTGCAGAGGGTTCATCTAAAAAAAGAATTTGAGGTTCATGGCTTAACGCTTTTGC
>MDTB01066361.1_pt1 | contig 13108 bp, 15 predicted proteins | sample 811161 | NCBI WGS metagenome assembly MDTB01 (sample SAMN05326650, study PRJNA326480) | marine metagenome | isolation source: seawater | place: Mediterranean Sea | collected 2009 | reverse complement strand
TACTTTATAAGTGGATGAAAAAAATTAATTTATCAATTTCTGGGTGTATGGGAAGAATGGGTCAACAGCTCATCAAATCTTCAAAAAAAAGTAAAAATTTTAGATTAATTTCTTTAACTGAGAATAAAATTCTGAGAAATAAAATTTTAGGAATAAAACCAACAATCAACACCATTGAAGCCTTCAAAAAAACAAATGTAATAATCGATTTTACTGTTCCTAAATGTACAATTGAGATTTTAAAAATTGCCTCTAAACTAAAAAAAAGAGTTGTAATTGGAACCACGGGGTTCTCAAAAAGGGATGAAGTTTTAATAAAAAAATTTGCAAGAAAAATACCTATCCTTAAAGCAGGAAATATGAGTTTAGGAGTAAATTTATTAATGTATTTAACTGAAATCGCCTCTAAGTCTCTTGGTAAAGAATTTTTAAGTAAAATTTATGAAGTTCATCATAAACATAAAATTGACTACCCATCTGGAACAGCTTTAATGTTAGGTAAAGGAATTGCAGTTGGTCGAAATAAAAATTTATACAATTTAATAGGAAAAAAATACTTAAACAAAAAATCTTTTCCATATTCAAAAAAAATCAATTTTAACTCAATAAGAAAAGGTGAAGTTATAGGTGAACATGAAATTAAATTCTCTAATGGAAAAGAAATAGTAACTCTTAACCATGAATCTTTTGATAGAGCTTTATATTCTGAAGGAGCTTTGACAGCTGCTGCTTGGCTGATGTCTAAAAAAGCTGGTCTTTATTCTATGCGTGACCTACTTAATTTTAAGTGAATAATAGAGAAAAGGCTAAAATCATTTCTAGGATACTAAATAAAATTTATCCTAAAATTCCTATACCATTAAATTATAAAAATACTTTTACGCTTTTAGTTTCAGTTCTGCTTTCAGCTCAGTGTACAGATGTGAATGTTAATAATGTAACGAAAGATATTTATCCAAAATATAATAAACCTAAACATTTTGTAAAACTTGGACGAAAGAAGATAGAGAGATTAATTAAAAGAATAGGGATATTTAGAGTTAAGGCTAAAAGTATCTTTTACCTATCAAAAACTTTAGTTGAGAAATACAAAAGCAGAGTGCCGAAGACATATGAAGAATTAGAACAATTGCCTGGTGTTGGTCACAAAACTGCAAGCGTGGTAATGTCTCAAGGTTTTGGTTTTCCTGCTTTCCCGGTTGACACACACATACATAGATTAGCTCAAAGATGGGGTTTAACTAATGGAAAAAATGTTGTTCAAACTGAAAAAGATTTAAAAGAAATGTTTCCAAAAAAATATTGGAACAAGCTTCATCTACAAATAATTTGGTATGGAAGAGAGTATTGCAAGGCTAGAGATTGTTATGGATTAACTTGTAAAATTTGTAAAAGCTGTTATCCAAATAGAAAAAAACCTATAAAAACAAAAAAAGCTTAAATGAAAATATTAGGAATTGGTAATGCTATCGTCGACGTAATTTGTAAAGTTGATGATGAATTCATTAATCAGAATAATTTAACAAAAAGTACGATGAAGCTTGTAGATGAAACTGAATTTAAAAAATTATTATCTACTCTTAAAATAGAAGAAACTATCTCTGGTGGATCAGTGGCAAACTCAATAGTAGGTCTTGCGCAACTTGGAAATAAAGTTGGCTTTATAGGAAAAGTCAACGATGATGATTTAGGTAATAAGTATGAAGAAGGATTGAAAAAAGAAAAAGTACAGTTCTTTTATTCAAAGAAAAAAGAAATAATTCCAACGGGAACTTGTTTAATATTAATTACACCTGACTCTGAAAGAACAATGGTAACTTTTCTTGGTACTGCAGGTAAAATTAATGAAAACGATATTGATAAGAGTGCAGTGAAGAATAGTGAAATCTTATTTTTAGAAGGTTATCTTTGGGATGAAGGTGAACCAAAAAAAGCGTTCGAAAAAGCTATAAGCAATGCAAATAAAGTTGCAATGTCACTATCAGATCTATTCTGTGTAGAGAGACATAAACCAAATTTTTTAGAATTAGTAAAAAATAAATTAGATATCACGTTTGCAAATGAGCAAGAAATCATGTCATTAATAAATGTTAAGAAATTTGACGAGGTTATTAACTTTGCCAAAGAAACAAATAAGCTAATTGTTATTACTCGAGGTGACAAAGGAGCAGTTGCAATAAATAAAGATGAAATCGTAGAATGGCCTGCAAAAGAAAACCTTAAAATTAAAGATTTAACTGGTGCAGGGGACTTATTCGCAGGTGGCTTTTTACATGGCTTAATAAATAATAAATCTACAAAAGAAAGTTTAAAAACTGGAACGGAAATGTCATCAAAAGTTATTCAAATAATTGGAGCGAGGCTAGATTGATCAAATATATAACAATTTTTTTCTATTTAATTTTTATTAATGTTTCAGCTGAAGAATATTTTAAATTCAATAGTGCTGATATAAAATTTCCAAACCATTCAGAAGTTATAGTGGAAATTTCTTTTCCAAAGAAAATCACAGGAAAATTACCCTTAATTATAACTCAACATGGCAGTACAAGGGATGGGAAAAAAATTCAAGACGGAGCAACAGATGAGTATTCAAAAAGAATTATAAAAGAAGGCACTAAACAAGGGTTTGCAGTTGCTGCTTTAGATGCGTTTTATAAAAAACCTATTACATCAACTGAAAAAACGCGTTTTCCAGATGCTTTAAATTACGCAAATGAGTTAAGAAAAATTTTAATTAAAGATGAAAGGTTTGATAAAGAAAAATTTTTTTACACAGGTTTTAGTTATGGTGCTCAACAGGTACTTAAAACCATTGGCGCCCCTTACAATAATAAAAATCCAAATGCTTGGAAAGCTATAGCTTCGGCTGAACCAGGATGTAATTTATTTCATAAACCAATTAAACTGAGTTTTCCAGTTTTAATTATAAAAGGAGAAGAAAGTCATTATTACATTGAACCATGTAAAATTCTTGAAAAAGAATTATTAAAAGCAGGTAACAAAGTAAAACTCGTTAATATTTCAAAAGTTAATCACTTTTTTAGTACGAAAGGTAAAATTGTTAAAGGTGTTGCAGTTAATGGATGTCGGTATGATCCGATAATCAAAATGCCAGATGGTAAATCCTTTTTATATAGTGGAGCTGAAATATCAAGAAAAGAAGCTAAAAAAAGATGTTTTACTAACGAAGCAGGCAAAGGTAAAAATAGAAAAAAATTAAATGAAGCAGTAAAATTAACTGTGGATTTTTTTAAAGATAATCTAAATTAGTTTTTTTTTCTTTTAAAACTACCTTTGCCTTTTTTTGGTTTTACTATTCTTTTTCTGTACTTTGATGTAAAAAGATCTTTAGCTATCTTGTTTCTCTTCTTCATAAATAATAACCCTCTTTATTATTAAGAATAAATTTATCATCCATGAATTTATCAGTAATTTTTTTTCTTAATCTGTAGATATGTGTCTCAACCGTGTGGGTATCAGCATCAGATGAGTAATTCCAAACAGAAGATAAAATATTATCCTTTGAAATTGGTTTCTTAATATTTAGGAATAATTCAAGAAGTTGAACTTCTTTTTCGGTAAGTATTATATAATCATTTAACTTAGATAATTTTTTTTCATTTTTATTTAATAAATAACTTTTTACTTCAATTGACGAATTCACGTTAAATTTTTTCTTAGCAGCTGTATTTTCTACTATAGCGTTTATCTCTTTTAGAGTTGTTGGTAATTCTAAATAGTCATCGCCAACGTTAAGTGCATTTTTTTCCTTTCCAACACATATTTTTATTTTTTTATAATTTTCGATAAAGATCTTTTGTTTTTTATCCTTTAAAGCATCTACATGAAACAAAATCATGCTATGATTATCATTTAAAATCTCTGTTATAGGGTTAAACTTTAAAGATGGTTTTAATTCATTTAATGTTGAAATGAATGAAGAAGGACCTAAAATTATAACATTTAACTTATGCATATTTTTATTAATAAAAAATACCTAACTTATAAGAACTATAAAGTAAAATGTTCCGTAGGTAAAAGGGGAATTGGTCATAAAGTAAGGGAAGGCGATTTTATAACGCCAAAGGGCAGCTTTAAGATTAAATATATTTTATACAGAAAAGATAGGATAAAGAAAATTCAATCTAGAATAAAAAAAATTATAATTAAAAAAAATATGGGCTGGTGTGATAATCCAGGTTCTAAAGATTACAATAAACTCGTTAAGCTCTATTCCAACAATAGTTGTGAGAAACTTTTTAAAAAAGAAAATATTTACGATATTATATTGGTTTTAAATTATAATATGAATCCAATAATTAAAAATAAGGGTAGTGCAATATTTATTCATATAGCAAAAAAAAATTATAAAAAAACTGAAGGATGTATAGCAATAAAAAAAGTGCATCTTTTAAAAATTATAAAAGAATTGAGTAGAAATACTAAAGTTAAGATCGAGAACCAAAAATAGAACTTCCAACTCTCACGAAAGTTGATCCATGCTTTATTGCGTCAATATAATCTGCTGACATTCCCATGCTTAAATTTTGAAGAGCGAGTGATTTATTTAATTCATTCAAAGATTTAAAATATTTTTCTGCACTTTGATCGACTGGAGGAATAACCATCAAACCTATTACATCAAGGTTAATTTCGTTTACACAGTAATTATAAAAGGGATCTAACTCACTAACAGGTATACCTGATTTTTGAATTTCATTGCCAATATTTACCTGAATAAAATATTTTAGATTTTTATTTAAATTCTTTTGTTGTTTAGAAAGTGTATCAGCCAATTTTTGATTATCGACCGAGTGGATGTAATCAAAGAGTTTTACAGCATCTTTGGCTTTATTGCTTTGTAACTTCCCAATCATATGAAGTTTTAAATTTTTATTTTCTATTTTTTGTAAGGACCATTTTGATGAAGCTTCTTGAACTTTATTTTCCCCAAAATGTAAGTGTCCATACTCAATTAACGGCTTAATATAGTCAAGGCTGAATGTTTTGCTTACGGCTATAATATTAACCGGCTTTTCAGGTTTTAGTAAAATTATTTTCGATTTTATCTTTTCAAATCTTTCAACTATTGTGTTCATATGATTACCAAAAAAAAATATTTTTTATTAATAGAAAATATCAAAGATATAGATTTAAAAAACATAAAAATACGCAATAAATTTTCAATAATTTATAGAAATAATAAAAAAATTGATAGTTTTGATGATCTTTTAAAATTTAGACGTAAGTGTAAATTAAAAGCAATAAAGTTTTATGTTGCAAATAATAACAGTTTAGCAGTTACATTGAATTCAGATGGTATTTACATTTCGTCATTTAACAAGAATCTTAACATTTTAAATTACAAAAAATCAAATTTTGATATTATTGGGTCAGCACATAACTTTAAGGAAATTACATTAAAGTTAAAACAAGGTTGTTCTTTTGTTTTATTGTCTAAACTTTTTATAGTTGATTATGATAAGACCTCACCTCACTTAGGTATCCTCAAGTTCAATAACTATTCTAAGATTTCAAAAAAATTAATACCTCTAGGAGGTATTAAACAGGAAAATTTAAACAATTTAAGAAATGTATTTTGCAAGGGTTTGGCTCTTTTAACTGAAGTAAAAAAAAAGCCGGCTAATATTATTAACCGGCTTTTTTAATTTAATTTAAACTATGATTAAAACGCCATAGCTAAACTTACGATAGTCAAAGTCTGATCACCAGCTGCATAGTTTGAATTAGTTGCATCAATGTGAGTCACCCCAACAGTTGCGCCACCAATGTCATAAGCTGCCATTAAGTGTTCAGTTTCGAAAGTTATCTCTGTTCTTGTGAACGGAGATGCACCCGCTGCTGCGTTTACCGCTGCACCGTATGTTTTTCTGTTCGACTCTTCTTTAGAGTAAGAGATAGTTACTGCATCATTGATTGCCATTTCGACACCAAGTTGATCAGTAATGTAACTATGAGCACCACCACTTAATCTAGCGGCTAAAGGAACTGCGTAGTATTGTTGTCCCAAACCTACTTTGATATTACCCATTGAGTAGTTAGCATATACACCACCTGCTTCGTAATCTTGTACTACTGTACCAGATTCTTTATCAGCAGTTTTGTAAGCTGCACCAACATTTAAACCATCTAAAGGAGATGCTTTTAATTGGTACATAGTGTTGTTCTGACCAGTTAAACCAGCAGGATTTTGTCCACCAGTTGATTTGTAACTGTTGTTATCTCCGTCAGTGTTATTTGGTACGTAAGCAACTTTAGCCATGATACCGAAAGGTAGCATGCCAGAAGCTGTAGCGTATTCAATGTTACCATTGCCACTTACGTCTTCAGCATAACCTACGAAAGAATCTGTGTTAGCATAGTCAGCACCAGTACCTACTGCACCAATTCCAAAACCAGTTTCTACAGATAATCCGCCTTCTGAGTCATTAATACTAATTGTACCCATGTCACCCATACCGATTTTAAGTTGAGAGTCATCATTGTCATGCGCTCCACCATCATTTCCGTCTAGTTCCATGAAGTAACTCCAAGTAAACCCATTATCTAGGTCACCTGTAGCTGCAAATTTTAATTCGTTAGAAATACCAAGTCCTTTGTTATTACTGTCTCCGCCGTTTATAGCGTAAGAAGCTTTAGCAGAACCTGTTACAGCTAAATCACCTGCGAAGGCGCTAGCTGATACTAATAATGAAGATAAAACTGCAACTAATAATTTATTTAGTTTGTTCATTTTATTTCCTTTTGTTATTGTTAAAATATTTTAACAATTGGTTTTTATCGTAAACTTGGTTATAAATGGCTTTATTATTCATAAATTTACTATTTTTGGATCTAAAGTGGTATTTTTGCAACAGTGTGAAGAGTAATGATTACTTTGCAGCAATAAAGGTTTATAGGTAATAATTCGTTAAATTTTATTAAAAACTTAAAAAATGCGCAAATTCTTATCAAAAATACTCATTTTATCATTCATAATCACGCTTAATTCATGTGGCGGCTTTAAAAGTGTAGATATTAAAGATAGAGGAACTCCCGAGGAAAGAAGGCGTCAAGCTGTAGAGGAGGGAAGAGGTATAGGGGTTGGAAGTGTATTAGGGGGCAGAAAATCAACCACTTACGAATTTAGCACTTCAAATCCAATGTGGAGAGCAAGTTTAGAAACGTTGGAATTTTTACCACTTAATACTGTCGACTATTCAGGCGGTACAATAGTTTCTGACTGGTATTCAGATAGCAACTCAAAAAATAATGAGTCAATAAAAATTACCATAAGATTTTTATCTAATGAAATCAGATCTGACAGTTTAAAAATAATTACTCACAAAAAGACGTGTACGAATTCAAATAGTTGTAAAACTAATGTTCTCTCTCCTAACTCTAAAATTAATTCAGAATTAAGGTCGGTAATTTTAAAAAAAGCAGCTTTATTAAAGAAACAAGATAAAAAAAATAAAAAAAAATAGCTAAATATGGAGCGTTTTAATTTTCAAATCATTGAAAAAAAATGGCGCGATGTTCTTCTAAAAAAAAAACTAAGTAATACTCAAGGAAAAAAATTTTATTGCTTAGAAATGTTTCCTTACCCATCTGGTAAAATTCATATGGGTCACGTGCGAAACTACACAATAGGAGATGTGATAGCTCGTTATAAATATTTAAATGGTTTTAATGTCTTACATCCTATGGGATGGGACTCATTTGGTTTACCTGCTGAGAATGCATCCAAAATTAATAATCTACATCCAAAAGAGTGGACAAAAAAAAATATTGCAACTATGAAAAGTCAACTGCAATTATTGGGTTTATCTATAGACTGGGATCTAGAAATTTCAACTTGTGATGAGAATTACTATAAACATCAACAAGAATTATTTATCGATTTTTATAATCAGGGTCTTGTTTCAAGAAAAGAAACCTATGTGAATTGGGACCCTATAGAAAAAACTGTTCTAGCAAATGAACAAGTCATAAATGGTAAAGGGTGGAGATCTAATGCAACAGTTGAAAGAAAAAAATTGTCACAATGGTTTTTTAATATTACTAAATTTTCAGATAAATTACTTGACGACATAAATACCTTAGACGGATGGCCTGAAAAGGTAAAAACTATGCAAAAGAATTGGATTGGTAAATCCTATGGATGTGAAATAGATTTTAAAATTTTAAATGATAATAACCTTATAAAAGTTTTCACTACAAGACCGGACACATTATTTGGAGCTAGCTTCATTGCTTTATCGGCTGAACATCCATTAAATAAAAATTTTATTAGTGACAACAATTTTATTAAATTTAGAGAACAGTGTGATAAATCTGGAACAACTGAAGAGGCTCTAGCAAATGCTGAAAAAATAGGATTTAAAACCAATATTGAAGTTGAACATCCTTTTATTAAAAATAAAAAAATTCCAGTATATTTTGCAAATTTTGTTCTTATGGATTATGGAACTGGTGCAGTATTTGGATGTCCAGCGCATGATCAAAGAGATTTTGAATTTGCAACTAAATATAATTTAGAAATTACAAAAGTTGTTTCGGATGGTAATGATACAAAGTTGAAAGAAGCATACACAGGAACTGGTAAAATTGTTAATTCTGAATTTTTAAATGGTCTAGATATTTTTAAAGCAAAAGAAAAAATTATTTCCGTTATTGAAAAAAGGGAAATAGGGAAGAAAAAAACTTTATTTAGGTTAAAAGATTGGGGGATCTCTAGACAACGTTATTGGGGTTGTCCAATTCCAATGATTTATTTAGAAGACGGAAGTGTAGTCCCAGTAGATAAAAGTGAATTGCCGATTAAACTTCCTGATGACATTAATTTGAATACTCAGGGTAACCCTCTTGATCACCATCCAACATGGAAAAAAACAACTCAAAAATCGACAGGTAAAAAAGCTTACAGGGAAACTGATACCTTGGACACTTTTGTAGACTCTTCTTGGTATTATTTAAGATTCTGTAGTCCAGAACATAAAGAGTCACCTTTTAATGAAACAAAAATAAACTATTGGATGCCTGTAGATCAATATATTGGGGGTATAGAACACGCTATTCTTCATTTACTTTACTCCAGGTTTTTTACAAAAGGAATTAGTCAGATAAATAAGAATATAAAATTATTAGAACCATTTAAAAATCTTTTTACTCAAGGAATGGTTTGTCATGAAACTTATAAAGATCTTAAAGGTAATTGGCTGTACCCTGAGGAAGTAATAAAAGATAAAGATGATAATAATGTTTATAAAAAAATGAGTGATAAAACCAGAGTAACTGTTGGTCCTTCTGAGTCTATGTCTAAATCAAAAAAAAATACGATCGACCCTGAAACTATGATTAAACATTATGGCGCGGACTCGGTTAGATGGTTTATTCTATCTGATAGTCCGCCAGAAAAAGATATTCAGTGGTCAGATAACGGCGTATCATCTGCCAACAAATTCCTACAAAAAATATGGAACTTAACAGCCTCAATAATAAATATAAAACAAAAAGATAAGATTAATGAAAAGACCATCAAAAAATTCAATGATGAAATTGATAATCTTGCTAATAAAATAAATAATACTATTAATGAATTTAAGTTTAATGTTAGTATCGCGCATTTTTATGAGGCCTATAAAGTCATAAATAATTATCAAAATTTAGATGTCGACATAAAAAGTCTTCATGAAAATCTTTCTAAGATAATTAATATGATGATACCCTTTACACCACACATATCATATGAATGTCTAGAATTATTAAAATATGGATCAAGTGATAAATGGCCTGCCCTAAGAAAAAATATTTTAAATGACATCAAATTAGCAGTACAAGTTAATGGTAAAACTAGAGATATTATTAATGTGAAAATAAATTTAGATGAAAAACAAGTTAATGAAATTATAGTTAAAGACTCTAAAGCTAAAAAATTTTTACAAGATAAAAATATTATAAAAACTATATTTGTGCAAAATAAAATAATAAATTATATTATAAAATGACAAGAAGAAAACTTATCTCATCCTTGATATTCTTAATAATTTTTACCTCTTGTGGATTTAAGGTAGTGCATCAGGATAGTCTTAAAAACTATAACATAAAAGAAATTACTACAATTGGTGACAATAAAATAAATTATTTATTGAAATCTAAATTAAGAACAGATCAAAATATTCAAAAGCAAAAATCTTTTGCAATCAATTTAAAAACACAAAAAATTAGAAATATAAAAGAAAAAAACATAAAAAATGAAATTATAAAATATGAATTAAAAATTATTGCAGAAATAGAATATTTAACCTTAGGGGAGGGAAATTCTGGTAAATTTATATTGTCAGAATCTGGGGATTACGAAGTTGCTAAAATATATTCTAATACACTTAACAATGAAAAAAATTTAGTGAAAATACTTACTGACAAAATATCTAATAAGATTAATGAAAATCTAATTAAAATAGTTAATGATCTATAAAAGTTATATAATTGAACAAAATATTTCTTCACTATTAAATAATTTTGTTTTGATTTATGGTGAAAATTTAGGTCTTAAGGATGAGTTAAAAAAAAAAATAAAAACACACAATAAAAATTCTGAAATTATAACCTTTGATCAAGAAGAGATTTTAAAAAATATCGACAGTTTTTTTAATGAAATATATAACGTATCACTTTTTGGGGAAAAAAAGATTTATATTATTAATCATGCTAATGATAAAATTTTAAATATAATCCAAGAGTTGCAAGAAAAATCAAAAGAACATAAATTTTATTTTTTTTCAGAAGTACTAGATAAAAAATCTAAATTAAGAAATTTTTTTGAAAAATCAAAAAATAACGGAGTTGTACCTTGTTACAATGATAATGAGTTATCTATAAAGAATATAATACAAAATAGATTAAAGGGATTTAAGGGTCTATCGTCTGAAAATCTCAATTTAATAATATCTAATTGTGGTTTAGATAGAATTAAACTTAAAAACGAACTTTTTAAAATTTCCACCTTTTTTAAAGAAAAACAAATTAACAATAAAGAATTGGAATTACTTCTAAATGAGGAAGAAAATAATGATTTCAATTTACTTAAAGATGAGGCTTTAAATGGGAACAAAATTAAGACAAATAAACTATTAAGCAACACGTTGTTTGAACCTGAAAAAAATATTTTTTACTTAAATATAATTAATCAAAGATTAAGTAAACTTAATCAGGTATTTCTCAATAGCGTGGATACAAGCATAGAAAATGCAATTAATATGATTAAACCACCAATTTTTTGGAAGGACAAGCCCACAATTACAATCCAAGCCAAAAAATGGAATAATCAAAAAATTAGAAAAATTTTAGAAAAAACTTATAAATTGGAAATAGAAATAAAATCTAATTCTTTTATAAATAAAAATATTCTATTAAAAAAATTATTAATAGACATTTGTCAACTAGCTAATTCTTAGTGAGCAAATTCGAGATAAGTTCGAATTGATCTAAATCTTTGTACTCAATTGTAACTTTCCCAGAGTTATTTTTTTTGTTTAATATATTTACTCTTAAACCTAATTTTTTTTCGATAAGTTCTTGAGCTTTTAAGATATTTGCATCATATGTTTTAATCTGAGATCCAGAGGTTTTCTTAGACTTAACTAAATATTCTACTTTTCTTGCACTATAATTTTTTGAAACAATTTCTTCTGCAACAGAGGAAGCATTTGATAATCCTATTAGTGGTCTAGCCTGGCCTGAAGTTAATGTCCCTTCTTCTATCATATTTATTACGTCAACAGGCAATGTTAATAATCTTAATGTATTGCTTATATGACTCCTACTTTTAGACATTAATTTTGAAATACTTTCATGATCGTAATTAAATTCCTCTGAAAGTCTCTTATACCCTTTAGCCTCTTCAACCGCGTTTAAATCATCTCTTTGAATATTCTCTACTATTGCTACTTCTAATGACTCGACATCACTTAAATCTAAAATAGTAACTGGTATTTCGTGTAAACCTGCTTTTTGAGCAGCTAACCATCTTCTTTCTCCAGCAATTATCTCGAACTTTCCTGGCTCACTTTTTTTAGGTCTTACTGCAATTGGCTGAATTATACCATTTTTTTTGATTGATTTTGAGAGCTCTTCCATTTTGGTTTCATTGAAAGTTTCCCTCGGTTGGTAAGGGTTTCTGCTTAAATCACTTATTGAAACTGTATTTAATTCCTTATTTATTTGATTTTCTTGTTTAGTGCTTTGATCGCCAAACAAAGCTGATAAACCTCTTCCTAAACCTTTTTTTCGCGTAGGGTTCATGCTGCACTTTCTATGTTATTTTTTTTTGAAAATTCCTCTGCTAATTTAAAATATGATTTACTACCAACACAGCTTTTATCATAAATAACACAAGGCAAACCATGGGATGGTGCTTCTGAAAGCCGTACATTTCTTTGTATTACAGTTTCGTAAACTTTATCTTTGAAATAATTTCTAGCTTCCCTATCCACTTCAGAAGAAAGTTTATTTCTTTTATCAAACATTGTTAACAATATTCCTCTTATAGAAAGTTTAGGATTTAAATTTTCCTTAATTCTGTCAATTGTTTTTACTAGTTGGGTGATGCCCTCCAAAGCAAAAAATTCTGTCTGAAGAGGTACTAGTAATTCATCTGATGCCACTAGAGACATAATAGTAAGCAAACTTAAAGAGGGAGGACAGTCTATAAATATATTGTCATATTTTTTTAACAGTCCTAATTTTTCATATGATAAGATTTCTTTTAACAAAAATGCTCGTTTAGAATCACTAGCTGTTTCCACTTCTAAGCCAGAAAGATTTACATGGGAGCCTATAATATCTAAATTTTCAATTTTTGTTTTTTGGATTACCTGATTAAGATTTATTTTTCTGATTAATAAATTATAAATATTTCTCTCTTCGTCGTTATTATTTTTACCTAAACCTGTTGTTGCGTTCCCTTGTGGATCTAAATCAATGACAAGATTATTTTGACCCATAATGGACAGTGAAGCAGCTAAATTTATTACAGTTGTTGTTTTCCCTACTCCACCCTTTTGATTAATAACTGAAATTGTTGTCGTCATTTTTTATAATC
>MDTB01054123.1_pt1 | contig 13108 bp, 16 predicted proteins | sample 811161 | NCBI WGS metagenome assembly MDTB01 (sample SAMN05326650, study PRJNA326480) | marine metagenome | isolation source: seawater | place: Mediterranean Sea | collected 2009 | reverse complement strand
CTTCTCGTAGCCTTTTCCATCAAAAAGAATTAAATCTGAAATTTCATGATAATCCTTATATATTTCAACGTCTTTTTTAGTATTGATTGTTAGAGCGGTAATAATTTTAATATTGTATTTTTCTTTTATCATTTTTGTCTTTTCAGGGCTTACATCGTACAGTTGATAAAAATCAAAATTTAGTTTCTTAATTTCTTCTAAAATTTTATCATCGGGATTGACAAGAACAGATACAAAACTTGTCTGGTTTTTTTTAGTGTTAACCAATTTTTTTAATTTATCATATTTAACATATCTTCTACTTTTTTTATAATTACAAATGAAACCTACAAATTTTGGCGGGAATTTATGATTTAAAATATATCTTAAAGTCTCAAGATCTGAGACCCCGCAAATTTTTATTCCTTTGACCATTACTTCAAATGATTTATTAAATTATGTATATTGTTTTTAATATTTCCTTTTGTAATTGGTCTCCCAATCACTAACCAATCACTTCCATTTTTATAAGCTTGTTTTGGTGATTGGGTTCTTTTTTGGTCATCTTCCTTAGAGTCAAATCTTATTCCAGGAGTTATTATTTCTTTTTTAAATACTTTCTTAACAAGATTTACTTCATTAGGACTGCATACAATAGCGTCAAGTTTTGCTTTATTAGCTAATTTGGCTTGTTCAAGTACTATTTTTTTTACATCCTTGCTATATCCAATTTCCTTAAGAGATTTATTATCAAGAGATGTAAGGATTGTTACACCAATTATTTTTGTTTTTCCTGAAACTTTTTTTACTGCTTTAAGTGCTTCTAAGCCAGAGCTTATGTGAATAGTTAAATAATTAAAATTTAAATCTTTTACAGCTTTGACTGCTGATGCACAAGTATTAGGTATATCAGCAAATTTATAATCTCCAAAAATAATCTTATTTCTTAATTTTGATATAAATTTTCTTCCTTTTTTTGAATTTATAAACTCTAATCCAAATTTATAGCCAATTTTTAACTTCGAATTTTCAGTTTTTCTTATTATCTCTTTGATCTTGTTAATGTTAATACTATCACAGGCTACAAATATTTTTTTTTTATTCATTTACTTTGTTTGTCCATTCTTTAGACATTTTAAAAACTATTGTTTTCTTTTCTGGAGTATTTATATTTTCATTAGTCTTAGGGTTTCTGGAAACCCTTGCTTTTTGAATTCTGGGCTCTAAGGTAAACAAATCTCTTAATTCTACTCTCTCACCTCTTTTAAGGGAGTCTTTCATTTCAAAAAGAGTTATATCAAGTAATTTGATCAAGTCTCTTTTTAAAAAGTTAGGATAGTTTTTTGCTAGTTGTTTAATTAAGTCTGATTTTACGACTGACAATTTTTAATCTGTATCCTTTTTATTTTTTTTATCATCTAATTGTTCTGAAAGCGAGGAGAATGGAAGATTTTTTCCGCTGAGAGGGCTTGAATGTTCTTTAATGGCCTTAGCATTCATAATTTCTTCAAGTAATTTAATACTTAGTGTCGCTTTTCTTTTTTCAAAATTTAATTCAGAAATTGCTGCATCTATTCGCTCTCCGCCAACAAATCGGGAAGGCCTAGCATCTGTAGGACTCATTGCTATTTGCGATTTTTTTAATAAAAATTCCATTTCACATCCTTCTGGTTTGACAAGTAAGCCCTTATTATCAGATGAAATTACTTTAACTGTAATAGCATCTTTAACTTTTTTATCTTTAAACCAGTCAAAAGGGTCTTTTTGCAGTTGTTTTAAGCCCACTCTTACTTTCTGATCTGCCTTTTTTATTTCAAGAATTTTAACTTTTAATTTATCCCCCTTTCTATATTTTTTTAATTCTTCCTCTGGGTTTCCAGTATATGCAAGATCATTTGAATGTAAAAAACCATCTATTTCAAAGTCTGCGAGTTTTAAATATATAGCATATTCATTTGAATTATTTACAACACCTTCTATTTCAGATCCAACTGGGTAAGTGTTCTCAAGTTTATGATATGGATTTTCTTGTGTTAGTCTGTGAGAGATAGCAACTCTTCTTTTTTCTTTATCAATTTCAGTTATCACACAGTCAATCTGATCTCCTACACTAAACATTTTTCTAGGAGATATATTTTTTTTTGTCCAACTAATTTCGCTGCTATGAAGAAGAGTACTAAGTCCAGCTTCCAATTCACAAAAACATCCATAGTCAGTTATTTTTACAACTTTTACTTTATATTGATTGCCTATCTTATAATTTGATATATGTTCGAATGGATCTGGAGAAAGTTGTTTAATAGAACAACCCACTTGAAGCTTTTCCATATCTATAGATATAACCTTGAGATTATGTTTCTCACCTATATTAAATACCTCATCAGGATGATTGACTCTGCTATAACTTATTTCTTGAAGATGACAAAGTGTATCTAATGTACCTTCTGGAGTAGTAACTTCAAAAAAACACCCAAACGATGAATATCCTTTTACGACTGCATCATTAATTATATCTCCAACTTTAAATTTTTCGATGATTTTTGCTTTGTCTTCTTTCTTATTTGATGAAACAACTTGTCTTCTTGATACAACACTGTTCCCTCTAACCATATCTAATTTAATAAGCGCAAACTTTTGTTCAACACCTATTAAATGATCAATATTCTTTGTCGGTTTATCAGAAATCTGAGATCCAGGACAAAACATTAAAGATCCTGTTTCTATGTGTTCTACAATTACTCCACCTTTAGTTTTTTGAATAATTTTTCCATTAATTAATTCGTTATTTTCATAACATTTTACTAGTTTATTCCACCCCTTTATTTTTTGTGCTTTTTGTGCTGAAACAATAACATCTCCATTTTTATCCTCAATTTTTTCAAGTAGGACAGAAATTGTTGTTCCCTCTTTTACATCTTCATTCTTACCAATCATCTTCATTTCGTTTATATCAATGACTGGCTCACTTTTTAATCCAGGAATAAAAAGAAAAATATACTTATTTGTAATTTTTGTTACTTTTCCCTCAATTATTTTTCCTTCTTCTATTTTATTCTTTGATAATTGGCTATTAAGTAGTTTTTCAAATTCTTGATTTGCAGCTGATGTTAGATCTTTATAAATCTGCATTAATTTTTTAATTTGTTATCCATTATTACTTTTATTATTTTAAAGCAGGCTTTCTTACTTAATTTACTTGTATTAATCAAGATAGAATCTTTGGTTTTTTTTAGAGGACCGTACTTTCGCTCTTTGTCAGATTTATCCCTAATTTTAAGGCTTTTCAGTACCTCATTATATGTAATTTTTTTATTTAATTTTTTATATTCATTGTAGCGTCTTTTTGCTCTTACTTTAAGGCTTGCAGTTATATAAAATTTAAACATGGCATCTTTCATTTGAACCGTAATAATGTCTCTTCCATCTAGAACAGATCCATTATATTTTTTTGGAGGGCAATAAGCACAATTTTTTTGAAATTTGTGAACTATATCTCTTATTTTTTTGTCCTTCGCAATTTCTGATGCAGATACTGCAACTTCGTTAGATAAAAGGTTTTTGTTTTTCAAGTAACTCAATTTAAGATTATTTATTTTATTTTTTACTAAAGTATAGGAAATTTTTTTTTTTTTTAATTTTAATTTACCCAAATATCTATAAATTTTTCCTGTATCTAAATAAAATAGATTATACTTCTTGGCAATTAAAATTGATTGTGTACCAGCACCTGCAGCAGCAGGCGAGTCTATTGCTACGGTAATAATATTTTTTCTCTTTAACACTTAATTTTTGCTCCTACCATTTCTAGTGTTTTTAAAAAATTTGGGAATGAAGTATTAATAGAGTCCATGTCATGTATTTTCCATTTTCCACCCAAAGTTAATGCTGCTATGCAGGAAAGGAAGAAAATTCTGTGATCTTTTAAAAAATTTTTAATTTCATAGCTATCCTTTAAAATCAAATTTGGATTTCCATGGATATTTATATTATTTTTAAATCTTTCTACTTTTATTCCTATTAAATTTAAAAATTTAGTTGCTAAGTCTAATCTTTTAGATTCCTTTTTATTCATTTCTCCAAGATCTCTAAACCTAGAAATACCCTTAGCCTTTGCTGCAACTAAAAATATAATCAAGAATTCATCAATCGCTGCACTATTTATTTTTGGTGGACAATTAATTGAATTTAAATTTTTTTTACTTTTTATAAAAATGTCAGCTATTTTTTCTCCGTTATATATTTTCTTATTTTTAAGTTTTATACTCGCTCCCATTTTGTTTAAAATGTTAAGAATTCCTATTCTACTTTTGTTTACATTTACATTTTTAATAGTCATCTGAGACTTTTGGGATAAGAGGGTTAAAACAACAAAAAAAGATGCTGAGGAAATATCTCCTGGAATGTTATAATTAAATGAGTTGAATTGCTTCAGACCTTGAATGGATATTTTTTCATATTTTTTTTTTTTATTATTCTTATAGGGTAATTCAAAAACTTTAACATTAACTCAGTATGGTTTCTTGAATATTTTGCGTTAATAACTGTAGTTCCAGGGGTATTCAAAGCCCCAAGAATTATACAAGACTTAACTTGTGCGCTTCCTATATTTTCATCATAAGTTATAGGTCTTAAAAATTTAGTTCCCGATATTTCAATTGGAAGTAAATTTTTTTTACTAGCAATATTTGCGCCATAAAGTCTAAGTGGCTTAATAACTCTGGAGAAGTCTCTTTTTGATAAACTTTTATCTCCAGTCATCTTCACCTTAAAATCTGATTTAACAAATAATCCCAGTATCAACCTTGCTAGTGTACCTGAATTTCCTGCATTTATTGTTATTTTATTTTTAACTTTAAAATTATTTAGACCAAAACCCTCTATAAAATATACACTTCCTTTTTTTTTGTAATTTATACCAAGTTTTCTTATCGCTTTTAATGTATTTATAACATCTTCAGACTCCAATAAATTTGAAACTTTAGAAATTCCAACAGCTTGTGATGCAAAAAGTATGGTCCTTATGGAAATACTTTTGTCAGATGAAACTTTAATTGTTTTTTTAAAAGGTTTAATTCTTTCTCTTATAAAAATATGATTTGGCATTTATGAATTAATTTATTTTAAATTCATCGCCAAAGTAAGCAGACCTAGCATCAGTATCTTTAATTATTTCATCAGGGCTTCCTGAAGCTATAATTTTACCGTTAGACAAAACTATTGCCCTGTCTACGCAGCTTAGTAAATCACGAGCCTGATGATCACAAACTACAACTGTAATTTTTTCTAATGACTGTAAATTAACAATTATTTCTTGAAGCATTTTTATTGTAAGTATATCTAATGCAGCAAATGGTTCATCGAGAAGAAGAATACTTGGGTCATTAATTAAAGTCATAGAAATAACTAACTTTTTTTTTTGACCACCAGATAAATGTTTTGCTTTTATTTTCAAAAGAGGATCAAATTCAAATTGTGAAATTACTTTTTCAATTTTTTCATTTCTTAAGTCTTTTTCTTTAATATGAATTTCACCAACCAATTTTAAGTTTTCTAATAATGTTAAATCTTGTATAAATCCTCCATATTGTGGAACATAACCAATTTTAAATTTTGTTGCTCTTTCATAAATAGGTATATTTGTACAATCAACTCCATTTATTAAAACTTTTCCATAACTTGGATCTTTTAAACCAGTTACAATGTGAAAAATTGTAGACTTTCCGACACCGTTTGGTCCCAGCATTCCTAAAATCTCTTGCTTATTTATTCCTAGGCTCAAATTATTTAAAATTTGCCGTTTATTATAAAACATTGATATTTTCTCTAATTTTAAAATTTCATCATTTTTTTTGAAACTTTTTATTCTAAATTTTTTAATTAGCGCCATTAATTCGTTATCACTGAAACATCGGACGATGTACTTTCTGGATTTATAATAATATCTTTCGTTTTCAAATCAAATTCAACAATTCCAGCTTTCATAACAGACTTTGGATCTTTTATTATAACATTATTATATGCTATAGCCTTATTTGTTTCCATGTTAATATCAAAATTTAAACAAGTAATTTTCTTGTCTTGATAATCTATTATTACATTTTTATAAAATTTTGAATTTAAATTTGTAGTATTATATTGAGCAAAATCTGAAATTATATAGATTGTATCTCTTTCCTCAGATGAAATTTTTCCCCTAACATTATCAAGATCTAAAATATCATTATTTTTTTTATTTGATCTCCCAGAATTTGCCAATAAATGAAATTTATTACCTTTTTGGTCGACAGAGGTATATTCAACATCTTTTACTAAATTTTTTATTTCTGTTTTTGATATATTTTTTTCAAAACTATCATTATTTTTTTCATCATTAATTTTAATGTTATCATTATCTATTATTTGTGAACTTCTATTTTTATTATTAGTATTATTATCTAAAATAATATTTTCATTTTTTAATGCTAAATTTTCTTTATTATTTTCAATCTCAAAATCTTGCTTTTTGCTTTTATTTTCTAAGTCAGATATTTTTTTTTCGAGTTGTTTAATTTGTTCTAGATTTTCTAATTCTAATGAGTTTGATTCCTCAATAATATCTTTTTTATTACTAAAATACTCAAAATACATACCACCAAGAATTCCTACAATTAAAAATAATATGATAATTTGAATTAAAGTTTTTATCGACATCTAAGTTATGTTTGCATTTAAGATATCGTGAATATGTATAAAGCCTATTGTTTTGTTTTTCTTTCCTTTATTGTGTACGCAAAGACTTGTAATTTTTTTTGAATTCATGATAGAAAGTGCTTGAGCAGCTAGTAAATTTTTGTCAATACTGACTGGACCTTTCTTCATTACATTTTTTATTTTTATCTCTTGAAAGTTCGTATTAACATTAGATAATCTTTTTATATCTCCATCTGTTAAAATTCCTATAGTATTGTTCTTACTATTCTTAATAATTAATGTTCCAAGACCATTTTTTGTTATACGCATTAATGCAACTTTCATATTAGAGTTATCATTGATAAATGGTATTTTGTCTTTTTTTAACATTAAATCTTCAACAGTTTTCAATTTTATTGAAAGAGAACCACTTGGATGAAATCTTTTGAAGTCTATTTTGCCAAATTTCTTGTATCTCATGCAGCTAATTGCTACAGCATCTCCAAGAGCTATTTGAACTGTTGTAGATGAAGTTGGCACAAAATTATCAGGGCCCGCCTCTTTAACACTTGGTAATAAAAATTTTACGTCAGAATTTTTATATAAAATTGATTCTTTTTTAGAAGTTATACCAATTAATTTTATATTTTTATTTCTTGATACATATTGAATTATATTTTTTAGTTCATTACTTTGACCACTTAAGCTGATTAATATTACAATATCATTTGAAGTGATTTGACCCATATCTCCATGACTGGCATTTGATGCATCTAAAAAAAAGGATGCTGTACCCGTTGAGGATAGTGTTGCAACCCATTTTTTTGCTATAATTCCACTTTTTCCAACCCCTGAAACAATTATTTTACCATTTTTGCAGTTTAAAATAGTCTTCACCAATTTCTCAAAAGATTTTCCTATACTTAAATAAAGTTTTTTTAATGAATTTTGCTCAAGTTTGATCACTTCCTTAGCAATATTTATTATTTTAATATCTTTCATCTCAGTGTGACCAGATATCTTCTTTAAAAGATGCTAAATCTAAATCAACTCTAGTGTTTATAAATTTAATTGTTTTATCGTAGAGTTCAATTCTTCTTTCATTAACAAGTATTTTTTTTAAAGAATCATAAATTTTATGTAAATAGACTACGTCTTGTGCACAATACTTTAATTGTTTTTCTGATAATTCATTACCAAAATACGATGTTTGTAGTTGCTTGCTAATATCTATGCTTAAAAATTCTTTAATTAAATCTTTAAGACCGTGTTTATCAGAATAGCTTCTAGCTATTTTGCTCATTATCTTTGTACAGTCCACATTTTCAACATCTATTTTCAAATACCTTTTAATAAATAAAAGATCCGCTCTCGCAAAATGGAAAAGTTTATTGATTTTTTTGTTATTTAAAATTCGTTTCAGATTTGGTGCTTCATAATTATCTTTATCTAATTGAACAATATGAGCTTCATTATTACCAGAAGATATTTGTACTAAACACAATCTATCTCTTTCAACGTTAAGCCCTGTAAATTCACAATCAATGGCTATCTTGTCACCTAACAAAATTTCATCTGGTAAATCTTTTTTATGTAATTTAATATCTAAATTCATTAAGTAGATATATATATATGAAAAATCAGGATTCAATTTTAATATTTGGCTCTTCAGGGCAAATAGGTAAATCATTAATTAGAAAGTTTACAAAAAACAACTATAAAGTAATAGCGGTTACTAGAAGTGTTCATAGAAAAGGGTATCAAATCAAAACCCAATCAAATTATGGATATTTGGATATTGAAGAAATTAATTCTTTTTCTGAAAGAAATATATCAATATTAATGCAAAAATGTTCCATTTGTATAAATTTAATTGGAATATTATTCGAAAATAAAAAAAATCATTTTAGCTTAATACATACAGAACTACCATCATTATTGTCGAAAGTAGCAACAAAAAACTCAATAGATCAGTTTATTCATGTTTCTGCTTTGGGTATCGAAAGTGCATTTGATAGTAAGTATGCATTAAGCAAATTAGAAGGGGAACAGAAAGTAAGACAAAATTTTTCAAGTGCCACAATCTTAAAACCTTCTATTGTTTATTCTGTTGATGATAATTTTACAACTAATCTTATGAGGTTACTTGGTATTCTTCCTATCATACCATTATATTATTCAGGAAAAACTAAATTTACCCCAATCCATGTTTCTGATTTTGCAGATATAATTTTTGATGTTGTTAAAAAAAAAATTGTTGGAGAGACTATTGAATGTATTGGACCTGAGGTTTTAACATTTAAAGAAATTATTATTAAGATTTTAAGCTCAATTAAGAAAAAAAGATTATTACTTTCTTTACCTTTACCTTTGGCAAAAATCAATGCAAGGATACTACAATTAATGCCAAATCCATTGCTCACAACAGACCAACTTACATTGTTAAAATACGATAATGTTGTTTCTAAAAAATATAAAACAAACTTTGATTTTAAAATCGAAGCTAAAAAAAAATTTGAGGAGGAAATTAATCGTTATAGTTTCAATTGGACTACTGGAGGTCAATTCTCAAAGAAAAACAAAAAGGTAAATTAATGATAACGAATATAATATATGTATTAGTATTCCTAATTTTGGCATTTGTCCTGTCTATTGCTGTTAAAGCTATAACCAGAGGTGTAGAAGCTAAACAACTTAATAAAGAAGAAAATAATTTGGTTTTAAAAAAAGAAAAAGAGAGCCAAAATTTTGAAGTTGTAATTCAATTAAAGGAACTAAAAGATTTGAAAGATAAAGGTATAATTAATGATGAAGAATTTAAAAAAGCTAAAGAAAAATTATTAAAATAATCAAGCAGATTTTACTTTTTTTTCAATAAATTTTGGCACTTCCTCATCTTTGTCAACTGTATCTTCTTTCTTACCTTTTGGCTGGAAAACAATCATTAGATGTAATGGGCAATAAGAAAATTTCTCAATAGTCTTTCTTCCACAAAAAGATGAATCTTTTTCATCAGGATGACCCTCCATATATTTACATGTTTGTTCACTTAAATCCTCTAATTGTAGATTTTTTGCTGGCTCAAAATCATTATCTAAAAGCAAAGATTTAAATTTACTTTTTCTAATACTTTTTTTTAGACTATAGTTTGGTGTTGTTGTGCTATTATTTTTTGAAATTGATGTTCTAGCTTTTATTTTTGCGGATAAATTTAATCTATGAGCTTTTCCAATTACTGCGTTTCTACTCACTCCTCCAATTATTTCAGCAATTTGGTTTGCTGTTTGGCCTTTACCCCAAAGTTCTTTTAATTTATTAACTTTTTCGTCTGTCCAACTCATATTACTATATTTAGTATATTATAATTTATTTACAACATCATCTTGAAACCATAATTTCTAATCTATAACAACCTTTTTTTTTTGTTTTTTAACAATTATCAAAAAAAAAGTTTATTAATAAATACTTATGGTTGAATTACAAAAAAAATATCAAATTGGAACAAGAAGATTTGGACTTATTAACTGGGTAGGAACTTTTTCGTTGTTCAAAAAAGAAATTCTTAGATTCCTAACGGTTTCGGGACAGACCTTGTTTGGTCCAATTTTAACAAGTATATTATTTTTGACAGTTATCTCTTTAGCTATTGGCGATCAAAGAGCAGATGTTTTAGGAGTTCCATATATAAATTTCTTAGCTAGCGGCTTAATTATGATGCAAGTAATACAACAAAGTTTTGCTCATTCTAGCTCCTCTTTAATGATGGGAAAAATGATGGGAACAATTACAGATATTGTTCATAGTCCATTGTCTTCATCAGAAATAGTATTCGCAGTAACATTAGCCTCTGCAGCAAGAGGTTTATTGATTGCTTCTGCTTCAACTTTAATTTTTGTTATATTTTTAGATTTAGATATACAAAACTTTTTTTTGTGGTTTATTTATTTATTTTTGGGTGGATTACTTATGGGGTCATTAGGAATAATTGTTGGACTCTATGCAGACAAATTTGATCAGATGAGTACAGTCACAAACTTTATAATTGTGCCTCTTAGTTTTTTAAGTGGTACTTTTTATAGCATTGATAGATTACCTAATTTTTTAAAAGTTTTAAGCAATTATAATCCTTTTTTTCATATGATAGATGGATTTAGATATTCTTTCATTGGTCAATTGGATGGGTCGGTCATATTTGGTACTATATTTTTAACTTTTTTAGGTTTGCTGGTTACGTATTTCGCATTCTATTTAGTTGATAAAGGATATAAAATTAAATCATAGTATAATGAGTGCGCTTGCTAAAAATTATAAAAGAAGAGATTTATCTTTCAAAAAAGGAAAAGGATCTTTTTTGTATACAAAAAAAGGAATTAAGTTTTTAGATTTTGTGCAAGGAATTGCTGTTAATTCTTTAGGTCATGCAAACCCAAATTTAGTAAAAGCAATAAATAGACAATCAAAGAAACTTTGGCATGTTTCTAACTCTTTTATAATTCCTGAAGGAGAAGTACTAGCAAAAAAATTAACAAAAAAAACTTTTGCTGACGCTGTTATTTTTCAAAATAGTGGAGCAGAAGCTACAGAGGCTGCAATAAAAGTTGCAAGGAGATATTTTTATTCAATAGGTCAATCAAACAAAAATAGAATTTTATGTATAAAAAACTCTTTTCATGGGAGAACAATTGCAGCAATAAATGCAAGTGGATCAAAAAAAATGGTCGAAGGATTTGGCCCAAAGGTAGGAGGTTTTGACCACTTTAAATTTGGAAATCATAAGGAACTTAAAAAGAAAATTACCGGCAAAACTGCTGCTATAATGATTGAGCCGATAATGGGTGAGGGAGGCATTAAAGTAATACCTACTTGGTGTTTAAGAGAAATAAGAAAGATATGTAACAAGAAAAAAATTCTACTTATTTTAGATGAAGTACAGTGTGGAATTGGAAGATCAGGTAAGTTTTTTTCATATGAATATGCAAAAATAAAGCCGGATATAGTTCCAATCGCAAAAGGAATTGGAGGTGGATTTCCAATAGGAGCTGTATTAATGACAAAAAAAGTTTCTAAGGCTATGGTTCCAGGTACACATGGATCTACTTTTGGTGGAAACCCTTTAGCGATGTCAGTAGGTAACGCAGTAATGGATGAAATTTTTAAAAAAGGATTTCTTTCAAAAGTTAAGATAAATTCAAAATATTTTATTAAAGAATTAAATAAATTAAAAAATAAATTTCCAAATATTATTAAAGAAATAAGAGGAGTAGGATTAATTTTGGGTATACAATTACATTATGATCAGACAAAATTTATAGAAGGTTTAATGAAAAATAAATTATTAACAATTAGAGCAGCTGAGAATGTTGTAAGAATTTTACCCCCACTAAATGTTAATAAAAATGAAATAAATATAGCTTTAAAAATTATAAATAAAGTTTGTAATGAGTATAAAAAATAATGAAAAACTTTCTTCATATTAGAGATATTCCATTAAGTGACTTAAAAAAAATTATTTCTGACGCAAAAAATAGAAAAGCTAAAAGAAAAAGATTAAATACTCTTGATCCTGATAAAGATGTACCTTTAAAAGGCAAAATTCTTTTGCAGATGTTTGAAAAATCCAGCCTAAGAACTAGATTAAGTTTTTACTTAGCTATTAAACAATTGGGCGGAGGATCTTTGACTTTAAGACCTGAGGAACTGCACCTAGGGATTGGTGGAGAAAGTATAGCCGATACATCTAAAATTTTATCGACTTATGGTAACGCTTTTATGTTGAGAACAGACTCTGATAAAAAATTAGATGAATTCAAAAAATATTCAAATATACCAATAATAAATGGATTAAGTCCATCATCACATCCCACTCAAGTTTTGTCAGACATTTTTACTCTTCAAGAAATTAAAAAGAAAAGTATTTCAAAATTAAAACTATGTTGGATAGGAGATGCCAACAATAATATGATGAACAGTTTAATAGAAGCTTGTATAAAGTTTTCTATAAAATTAAATATTGCTTGCCCTAAAGGATATCAACCAAATAAGACTCTTATTTCCTTAATAAAAAAACAAAAAGGGAAAATTAAAATTTTTAATAAAAAAGAAAAAGCTGTTAAAAATTCTGATGTTGTAATGACAGACAAAATCATTTCATTAAACGATAAAGGAAATAAGAAAAAGAAACTTAAATCATTTAAAAATTTTAAAGTGGATACAAAAACTATGAAATTAGCCAAGAAAGATGCAATATTTCTACATTGCCTTCCAAGAGGAAGTGAAGTTACAGAAGAAGTGTTTCTTGGTAAACAATCCAAAGTATGGCAACAAGCTCTTAACAGAGTTTATGTTCAAAAGAGTATTTTGCTATATTGTTTTGGTAAATTAAGGTAGCGGCTGGGGATTATCTGAATTTTGATTTAAGTATTTGATTACTGAAGCTCTATCTTTTTCCTTCCGTAATCCT
>MDTB01150839.1_pt1 | contig 13110 bp, 10 predicted proteins | sample 811161 | NCBI WGS metagenome assembly MDTB01 (sample SAMN05326650, study PRJNA326480) | marine metagenome | isolation source: seawater | place: Mediterranean Sea | collected 2009 | reverse complement strand
CGTGGGTTGCGCTAGCAAGCAGGTGGCGAGGATAAGAAAGAGCAGTTTCATCGTGCTCCCTCAGCATCTAACTCAAGGAGATCAAGAATGTCATAGTAGTTCTGATGAAGTACATTATCGAGGGGGTCTTCTGCATCAAGTATACGGAAACGTCCGTCTACCATGTCGGCGAGTAAGGCAAATTTGACTGGAGAGGTAAGTAATGCGGCGGTTTCAGCTGAATTATTGAGCGCATTTCCACCTTTTTCGAGCAGCACAAAATTCATCTTGGGGAAGCCCTTCTCTTGATAGTTTTCCATGGTAAAGGTAAAGAGCGTCTGCATGATTTCTTCGAAGGTATAGCGGGTTTCTGCAGGATAGATACCGATTTCATCGGGCTCTTCAAGCGCAACCCATTCGGGTTCGTCGACATCATTTTCCCATAAAATTTCATCGGATGAAGTACTTATTTTGGGATCGATTAGCTCTTCGGCACGGGCTTGATTTTCGAGTTCGATCATTTTTTTGGGCTACTGGAACGAGTTCTTCCAGTTCGAGGGCGATTTCTTCCCACTCGTCTGCGATATCTTCATCAGATAGCAAGGCATTCAAGCGCTCATCCAGATACTGTTCTAGCTGATCAAAGCGTGCAAAGTAGGAGAGATCACTATCTGGATCGGTTATGGAGCCCCAGTCTCCCGAAAGGAAGAAGATCACCTCTGGTTGCAATGCGGTTCCATATTGGGCTGCTTTTAACCAGCCGGTTATATCGTTTGTTTGCATCGGAATTTCGTATTCGCCTGGCGTGTTTTGGGGGGGGGGGTCAACGTCGGCCAGTCCGAGTTGGTGTGTCTGGGTATTAATAGAAGCCACCCATTCGAGCAAATTAGTTTTATGGGTTGCAGTGGCTGGTACCAATGCTTCTTGATAGGGAATCATCTGATGATGATCATGAAGAATGAGATTGAAGAGGGTTGAGGAGCGTAGTTCATTGATGAGAATGCGAACTTCCTCTACTAAAGCCTCATAGGCGAATAAGCCTCCTCGGTTTTCGCTCACCATCGTGGGAGCCGCATCCATAATAAGTAGGACTTTCTCGGCTCGGCCTCGCGTACCAAAGAAATCGACTTTGGAGATGCCAAAACCAACTTCGCGATATTTGGCGTTCATGATGAGGGTTCGATCGGTCTGCACAAAATTGGTATAGTTGCCTTTAAAGGTGGGCATAGGAGCCATTTCAACGAAGGTTCCCTGCTGCGGAATATTGACCATTTGCGGGGTGGATGCGGTGATACGGCTAGTGGTTTTTGAAGAGGGTCTCGACATTTGTTCCATGAACGGCTGCACTTTGACTGGAACATCCAATTGCCGTCGTTCTAATTTTTTTTGTTCAGCGACCGTGAACGTTGCGGGTTCTTTGGCAAAGTAGCGAAGAGCCACAATGCCGCCAGCTAGAAATAGCAGGAGTACATGCACAGCAATGCTTAACAGGGCGGCACTTGATCCAATGATTCGGCGTTTCTTTTTCTGTACACTCATAAGAGGTCTATTTATGCGTAACTCTGTTAGAGAAGTAAAGGGTGTGTCCTCCTAATAGGATGCTTTTTACTTGCACTTATAGAGACAATACAAGAGAAATAGACTTATGGTATTACCTGCACATACTTGGTTTTATAGACGATCTGTTGGAGCTACTTTGAGTATCTTAGCGGGCTTAGCCTTCTTTCTACTTTGTATGTTATTGCCGTTGGTGGGCCCAGCGGGCAGCAAGGTAGAACATGCATCCGAAAATGAGATGATTTTTTTGAGTTGGTTGGGCATAACCTTGTTGCTTTCAGTCGCATCGGTTTTATCGAGATGGGAGCGAGTCCGGAAGGAAAATGAACCTCGTCCAATTTATTCATTATTGCTTTGTATCACTTGTATCATTACATTGATTATTCAACTAACAGGTGGATTTTCTATCTAATCAAGGTGTCAAAAAATATATAGTGTGAAGAGGCAGTTTTTTTGTAAAAAAGTAGCATAAAAATATGCTAGAACTTAAATAGTCATGAATCGAGGGGGATATAATGAATGATTTATCGGTTCAAGAAATGAATCAGACCGTGATTCTGAACAAAGGTGATGTTGCGTCCAAACGGGCTGAGATTAAAACCTACTTTAACTACACATGGGAACAGTATGAATTGCTGTTTGATGTGCTTGCATCAGACGAAGTTTTTTATGAGCGACCGCAACCATTGCGGCATCCGTTGCTCTTTTATGTTGGTCATACCGCTACGTTTTTTGTGAATAAGTTGGTCCTTGGAAAGCTGCTAAGCGAACGCATTAATCCTCGTTTTGAGTCGTTGTTCGCGATTGGAGTTGATGAGATGAGTTGGGATGATCTCAATGATGCCCATTATGAGTGGCCGCAGGTGGCGGAAGTTTTTGCATATCGAGATCAAGTGAAAGTGGCTGTAAATCAGGTTATCGACGAGATGGAAATCACGATACCGATTGCATGGGAAAGTCCCGCTTGGACAATTTTGATGGGGATTGAGCATGAACGAATTCATCTGGAGACTAGCTCGGTATTGATTCGTCAGCTTGATCTATCGCTTGTAAAATCGATTGATGCCTTCGCTCCGCATGAAGCCGACGGCAGAGAGGCCCCTCAAAATGAGTTGATTTCAGTGGAGGGCGGAACGGTTGAATTGGGTCGTCAAACACATGAAATTTATGGGTGGGACAATGAGTTTGGTGAAACGGTTTATGATGTTGTCTCCTTTCGTGCCTCGAAATATTTAGTTTCCAATCAAGAGTTTCTCGGCTTCATGGAAGCGGGTGGTTATAAGCAAAATGGATGGTGGAGCGATGAAGGTCGTTCGTGGCGCGAATATCATCAGGCGGATAAACCCGAATTTTGGCGGGGTGAAGCAGGAGAATACCGTTTAAGATTGATGACCAATGAAATTGCGTTGCCGATGAATTGGCCGGTAGAAATCTGTTATCATGAAGCAAAGGCTTTTTGTAATTGGAAGAGCGCCCAGAGTGGGACTTCGGTACGGATGCCTGATGAAGCAGAATATCGACGATTATTAGAATCTGCCGGGTTGGACCGGGAACATCATACTCAATCGATTGAAGCGAACTGGAATTTAGAACAGGGGGCATCGTCCGTAGCCGTCGATCGGTTTGCACATGGCGCCTTTTATGATCTGGTAGGGAACGTCTGGCAGTGGAATGAGACGCCTATTCATGCCTTTGATGGCTTTCAGGTTCATCCGCTCTATGATGATTTTTCGACACCTACCTTTGATAATCGGCATAATTTGATTAAAGGGGGTTCCTGGATTTCAACCGGAAATGAGATCACGTTGGGCAGTCGATATGCCTTTCGCCGCCATTTCTATCAACACGCTGGATTCCGCTATATTGAATCCGATGCGGAAGTAAAACGGGATTTTGATATCTACGAAACCGATGATTTAGTTTCTCAATATTGTGAATTCCACTATGGAGATGAAGTGTTTGATGTGCCGAATTTTGCGAAAGCGGTTGCGCAGGTAGCGATGGAAGCCACAAGCGGATCAATACGTGATCATGCGTTGGATATGGGTTGTTCAGTCGGGCGCTCGGCGTTTGAATTAGCGACGCAGTTTAAGAGCGTAGATGCACTCGATTTTTCAGCACGGTTTATTCAAATGGGTGCGCAGATGCAGCGAGCTGGGCGCATTCGCTATGAGCGAAAAGAGCAGGGAGATTTAACGACCTTCCAAGAACGAACGTTGAGCGCAATGGGATTAGATCAACCGATGGATCATATTAATTTCATGCAACAAGATGCCTGCAATATGAAAGCTCGTTTTACGGGGTATAATCTCGTGTTGGCAGCCAACTTGATTGATCGATTGAGTCAGCCCGTTCGGTTCTTGAACGATATTGCGCCTCGCATTCAGGCCGGAGGTCATTTGGTTATTGCTTCCCCTTATACTTGGATGGAAGAGTTTACGCCAAAAGAGAACTGGCTCGGTGGTTTTAAGCGAGACGGTGAACCGGTGAGTACGCTAGATGGATTGCATACGCATCTGGACGCGCATTTCACTTTAACGGCGCCTCCGGTTAAGCTACCTTTCGTCATCCGTGAGACGATGCATAAGCATCAACACTCGCTCTCGGAAGTGACGATATGGAAGAAAAAATAACATACGATTTTGATACGGTCATTTCGCGCATCGGTACGCAGGCGGAAAAGTATGAAGCCCGCAAGCAGTATTATGGAACGAATGATGTGGAGCCTTTTTGGGTGGCGGATATGGATCTGCCTTCCCCCGGTTTTCTTGTAGAAGCTCTTCGAGATCGTGTCGATCACTCCCTGTTTGGGTATACGGAAAAAGATCCAACGTTATTCGATGCGATTATCTGGTGGATGCGCGATCAGCATCGGGTAGAGGTGGCACCAGAGATGATTTCTTTGTCGCCTTCGGTGGTGAGTAGCATCTCGATGGCGATTGAAGCGTTCACAGCACCGCAAGATCAGGTGGTGGTTTTATCTCCGGTATATGGTCCGTTTTTTTCGACCGTGAAACTCCATGGGCGAGTTCCTGCAGACTGCCCTTTATTGATTGATAAAGGGCGCTATGAAATGGATTGGCAGGCCATTGATACCGCCTTATCTAATTCGCTTACCACGATGCTTCTTTTATGCAATCCACAGAATCCGAGTGGGCGGGTGTGGCAAGCGGATGAGTTGCTGCGGTTGGGGCGACTTTGTAAATTACACGGGGTCATTTTATTTAGTGATGAGATTCATAGCGATATTGTCTATGCCCCAGCATGCCATACCTCGGTGCTCACGATTCCTGAATTGCGAGATCACTGTGTCATGGCGCACTCGATCGGTAAGACCTTCAATGCAAGTGGTCTAAAAAGCTCATTTTCGATTGTACCCAATGCTGCTTTGCGAACTCGGCTACGGCGTGCCCATCGCCGCGCGCACTCTGATAATATCAACCTACTTGGAAAAGTGGCGATCACCCGTCTTTTCAGTCCGGACGGGGCGGAATATAAGCGACAGTTGAATGCCTATCTGAAAGCAAGTACGCAAGAGGTGTATGAAAAACTGGATGCGGTCGATGGATTAAAGCCAATGTGTCCCGAGTCCACATTTTTAGTTTGGTGCGATTTTCGCGATCATGGGGATTGGAGCACGGTCTCCAATCGATTGATCAAAGAGGCGCGCGTTGCGTTATCGGGCGGTACTTTTTTTGGACCTGCTGGAGAAGGATGGTTTCGTATCAACTGTGGCCACTCTCGTTCGCAACTGTTGCCGGCCGTTGATCGGATCTGTGCGTTATTTGGTTAACGGAATTGATTATTCAGTTTTTCAAGAGCATCCGCCCCTGGGCAGAGCTCTTTTTCGGTGAGATTCCTAAGCGGGGTTTTCGTGGTTTTCATAATTTCATGAAGTTCTTGTGTGGTTTCATCGATGAAGAGCACGCCAGTTAGCACTTTATCCTCAGCTCCATAATCTTTCATTAGCTTTAATGCGGAGCGCCGACTATGAATATCATGTTGCGCTTCAAGTTTATGAAGGTTGAGGTAGGAGCCATCGTGCATCGTTACGCGCTCGGTGGTGCCTTCTTGATAGTCGGTTGTAATTTCATCTGCCGTTGGCACATAATCGACGGTATTCGTTGATGCCATATGCTGGCGCATATAGTCATAGGCTTTGGTGGAACTGGAGACGTTGTTAAACGTCACACAAGGACTAATCACGTTGATAAAGGCGAAGCCTTTGTGGGCAATCGCGGCTTGAATGATTGGCACTAACTGATCTTTATCACCCGAAAAACTATTCGCCACGAAGGTAGCCCCTAATTGCAACGAAAGCGCGCAGAGGTCGATAGGTTCGTAGGGGCTGGGATCGCCCTTTTTACTTTTAGAACCTAGATCGGTGGTAGCGGAATCTTGCCCTTTGGTGAGACCATAGACGCCGTTATTTTCGCAGATATAAACCATGTTGATATTGCGGCGAACAGCGTGGACAAACTGTCCCATGCCGATTGAAGCCGTGTCTCCATCGCCTGAAACGCCTATGTAGAGTAGATTACGATTTGCCATGTTTGCACCGGTTGCAACCGAAGGCATTCGCCCATGAACCGAGTTGAAACCATGAGAGTTGCCCAAAAAGTAGGTAGGCGTTTTTGAAGAACAGTCAATACCAGAAAGTTTGGCAACCCGGTGCGGTTGAATCGACATTTGAAAACAGGCATCGATGATGGCGGTGCTGATCGAATCATGCCCACATCCCGCACAGAGGGTTGAGACCGCCCCCTCATAATCTTTGGAGGTGTAGCCAAGCTCATTGCGCGGCAGGTTGGGATGGCGAAAACTGGGGACCGTATAACTCATTTAGCTCTCCTAGAAAAAACGGCTTCCCCGTCGTGGCGAAGTTGTGGTTTGCAAAATCCAGTCACGGATTTCACGGCGAATGAAACGCGCGGTGATGGGGCTTCCATCATAATGGAGTAAGGGTACCAACCGATCGGGATCAAAATCATACTCATTAATCAGCAGGGTGCGCATTTGTGCATCGCGATTTTGTTCGACAACGAAAACATATTCATGCTCGGCAATGAATTGGCCGACTTCATCTGAGAAGGGAAAACTCTGAATACCCATGCTATCGAGTGAGATGCCATGTAGCGTGTTCAAATGGTGCAAGGCTTCCAGGGTAGATGCTTCCGAGGTGCCATAGTGAACAACGCCTACTGTGCACGGTTTGTCGGTTTTTCGAATAATGGGCTTAGGTACATATTTTGAAGCGGTTCTCCACTTGCGTTGGAGCCGATCCATATTCTCAATATATTTTTCACCGATTTCGGTATAGATCGCATATTCATCTTTGGATGTTCCACGCGTAAAGAACGAGCCTTTCGTTGGGTGCGTACCTGGCAGGGTGCGGTAGGGAATGCCATCGTTATCGACATCGAGATAGCGGCCGTAACGCTCTTTCATGTTTTCTAAGTCATCATGCGTGAGAATTTTTCCGCGGTCGTAGGTGCGTTCATCGTCCCACTCTAGGGGCTCCGACATATTTTCATTCATGCCCAGATCAAGGTCGGAAAGTAAAATCACTGGTGTCTGAAAGCGTTCGGCCAGATCAAATGCCATCGCAGTGTATTCAAAGCATTCTTTCGGGGTAGATGGGTAGAGACAGATGTGTTTGGTATCACCATGCGAAGCGTAGGCAGCCAAAAGGACATCTGATTGTTGCGTGCGGGTTGGCATGCCGGTCGAAGGGCCAGCCCGTTGCACTTCCACTAGCACCGTTGGAATTTCCGCAAAGTAGGCAAGACCCAAAAATTCATTCATCAGCGAGAGACCGGGTCCGCTGGTCGCGGTGAAGGCACGAGCGCCTGTCCAATAGGACCCTATGACCATTCCAATCGCTGCCAGTTCATCTTCTGCCTGAACAATGGCATAGTTTTTCTCGCCGGTTTCGGGATCGACTCGGAACGTCCGACAATATTTAGAATAGGCATCGATGACCGAGGTAGAAGGCGTAATTGGATACCAAGCTGCCACGGTTGCGCCTCCATAGACGGCCCCTAATCCCGCCGCCGTATTGCCATCAATTAAAATTTTATTCCCGACGTTATCCCGTTTTTCCACGCGGAATGCCATCGGGCAAGTTGCATTTTCTTGCGCCAGCCGATAGCCCGTTTCAATGGCTTTCACATTGGGTGTAACGAGTTTTTCTTTACCTCTAAATTGATCACTGATGAGTTGTTTAAAAACCTCAATGTCTAAATCGAGCAGGGCGCAGAGGGAGCCGACATACATTACGTTTCGGAAGAGTTGCCGTTGGCGTGGATCTTCATACAGTTCGCGGCAGGTAGCGGTGAGCGGAAGTCCAATAATATCAATATCATCTCGGAATAGTTTAGGATCGAGCGGTTTGGTTGAGTCATAGATAAAATATCCGCCTTTATCGACCTCGGCGATATCCCGCTGCATGCTTTGCGGATTCATCGAGACCATGATATCGATGCCCCCGCGTCGACCCAAAAAACCGGATTCAGAAACGCGTACTTCATACCACGTGGGTAAACCTTGAATATTTGAGGGGAAGATATTCTTTGGGCTTATCGGCACGCCCATCCGAAAAATGCCTCGGCTAAAAAGGTTGTTGGCACTGGCTGAACCGGTTCCATTAATGTTCGCAAATTTAATTACGAATTGATTGATGATTATATCACGTTTCATGAGGGTGTTTTCGGTTGCACACGCTAGGCGTTAACAACACTCTCTCTGGGGGAACTCCCCGCTTTAGCCGTCTTATAGTTATATTTCTGCATATCCCAAGCGGAGGTGGGACATCGCTCCGCGCAGAGCCCACAGTGAAGGCAAACATCTTCATCTTTCACCATCACCCGTTCGGTTTGTAACGCTTCAGAAACAAAAAGAGGTTCATCCAGGTTTTCCGCAGGCACGGTTAGTTTTTGGCGCAGTACCGCTTCCTCATCGCTCGGGGTCATGGTCAAGCAGTCGACAGGGCAAATATCCACGCAGGCATCGCACTCGATACATTTATCGGCGGTAAAGACGGTTTGGACATCGCAGTTGAGGCAGCGTTGAGCTTCTTCAAAGGCGAGTTTATCATCAAAGCCGAGTTCCACTTCCAGTTTGCGGCTTTTGAGGGCTTCCGCTAACGGCGCATGGGGCACTTTTTGACGTTCCTCATCGGAGACCGCACTGGAGTAGCTCCAGTCATGGATACCCATTTTTTGGCTCATTAAGTTGGTATGTGGTGCCGGACGATCTTCCACCGATTTGTTTTGCAGGAATTGATCAATCGAGATCGCTGCCTGATGCCCCTGCGCCACCGCTGTAATAATATTCTTTGGTCCAAGTGCCGCATCCCCTCCAAAGAAAACTTGGGGAAGAGTAGATTGGAACGTATCGGGATTGACCTCCGCTAAGCCGCGTTGGTTGAACTCGATACCGAGATCTTTTTCGATCCACGGGAAGGCGTTGTTTTGCCCAATCGCCAAGAGCACCAAACTGGCATCAATGGTTTCGATTTTACCGGTTGGGATGAATACTTCGGTGCCATCTTCTGCCACGTCATACTCAATGATTTCAAATTTCATAGCGGTCAATTTGCCATCTTCGACCACATATTCAGCCGGATTGTAATTTTCTAAAATCGGAATACCCTCTGCTTGGGTATCTTCGATTTCCCATGGAGAAGCGAGCATAGCGCTAATCGGCGTCCGCAGCATCACCTTCACATTTTTTGCCCCCAGCCGTAGCGCCGTCCGGCAGCAATCCATCGCCGTATTACCGCCACCGATGACCAATACATCTTCAGGTGCACTATCGATGTGATCGAATGCGACATTCGCCAGCCACTCCACGCCTAGCTGTACGCCAGTTCCCTCAACTGCATCATAGTTGGGCAGAGGCAGTCTGCGACCACTTGGAGCACCGGTACCAACGAAGACCGCATCATACGCCTGATCAAGAAGCGCTTTCATGCTCTCGACACGGTGATTAAAATAGGATGTAACGCCCATATCGAGGATATAGCCACACTCTTCATCGATCACCCTTTCGGGCAATCGGAACGAAGGAATTTGCTGTCGCATATAGCCACCTGGTTTGGGAGTGGCATCGTAGAGATCAATTTCATAGCCGAGCGGCATCAGGTCGCGCGCCACCGTTAACGAAGCAGGCCCTGCACCGATCAACGCCACTTTCAAACCATTCTTTTTCTTCGGAATTTTGGGCATGCGTGCTTGTACATTTTCTTTCATGTCTGCCGCCACACGTTTGAGTCGACAGATGGCAACCGGTTTGTCCTCAATGCGCCCTCGTCGGCAGGCGGGCTCGCACGGGCGGTCGCAAGTACGTCCAAGAATACCGGGGAAGACATTGGACTCCCAGTTGATCATGTAGGCATCTTCATATCGACCCGCCGCAATGAGGCGAATATACTCGGGAACAGGGGTGTGAGCAGGGCACGCATGTTGGCAATCAACCACGCGGTGAAAGTACTCTGGATTTTCTGTATCTGTTGGTTTCACAAAACTCCTTGTTTGAGATTCATTATCCGTTCGCTTATTAGCCTCTCTAGTTACAAACTACTCCTAGTTTTAAAACACAGGCACCCGCTGATTTCAGCAACAAAAACTGAAAATCGAACGCAGTGAACCGAGGAGTGGTTTAAAGGTTCGCTTTATTGTATTCTGGCGTGTTTTTAAAGGTGCGCTCTTCTCCTCTGTAGGAATCCGATTGGAGCGTTTTTTTACCCGTCTGAAAGTCCTTTCGAATGACCACTTCGTCGTAGAGTTCACCATCCGCAAGATGGCAGCGATAGGTGAGGGTATCCCCGTTGATGGAAATAGGTTGAAAGAACTGCCCATTTTCACCCCGTCGATCCTCGTTAAAACCTTCCTCCGAAAACGATTCGGCTGAATCGGTTTGAGAGGGATATTGTTTGGGACCGCTGACAGACGTCACCACCAGAGTTTGAAACGAGTCGATCTGGTCAATCAGAGGAAGTGTCCCGCGTAAATACGAGTGGTCATGCCCCTGTAAGAGCAGGTCCACATTGTAGCGGGTGATCAGCTGCAGCCACTCGTTGCGAAGTTCATCGTCAAAATAGACGCGGCCTGCAGGCGGGAAAAGGGGATGGTGAAAGGCGACAATCAGCCACTGAGCACCCGGGCGTTCGAGTTGAGCTTTGAACCACTCGGTTTGTTCTTTTTGGTGTTTATTCGAGTTCAGGACAATAATCCTAGCCCCTTGATAATCGACGGTGTAGCAGGTTTTATGGAGGCTTTCGGGAAGGGATTTTTCAATTGGCAGGTTAAATTGTGGATTCCAGAGAATGGATTTGGTTTTCTCACCCTGTGCACGAAAGCTACCGACATATTCGTGATTACCCAGCACCGGTATGCCCGTGATCTGTGCATGCAAGAAGCCGCCAGCTTTAAACCATTGAGACCACTCGTTATCGTTATGAGCATGATCAACAAGATCACCGCAGTGAAGCATGAAAGCCGCATCGGGAACGGTTTGATACGCCATTCGGACGGTGCGCGACCAGCGACTCAGGATATCATTTTGGGCATCGCCAAAATATATGAAGGAGAAGGGAGCCGGTTGCTGCTTTGCTGTACGAAACTGAATCCATTCAGACCAGCGTTGGTCGCCATCGCCCACCCGATAGGCGTAGAGGGTGTCTGGTTGTAAGCCGGTAAAAAGAACCTGATGAAAGTGCACCGTTTTTTGTGTATTTTCTTCCACTTGATTGAGGTTGACCACGTCGGTTTCGGCTTTGCATCGGCGGGCTGCTAGGTCAAATCCCGGTGCACCAAGCGCCGGAGCGATTTCAGCATATGCCGTTTCGATCTTGATCGAGGTACGCCAAGCAACCCCACGAGAGGTAGCGGGATCTCCATTAAACGTTAGATAGATACGATCAGGATCTCGGCTGGCAATCTCCCAATGCCTCAACTCGGTGAGGTGAGCCGATGAAGTGCCCATTATCAGAAGAAAAATAGAAAGCATACTCAATTTCATACGGTCCACTCTATGCCATTGAGCGAGCAAGCTCTATGAAAGATTGATTTGGATTTTGTTAATGAACTCTAGTCGTCGCGCCCACCCAGCAGACCGAGACGAAGCGCATAGTAGAGCAGGGTTAATAGAGCCGAGACCGCCGCCGCCACATAGGTCAGAAAAGCCGCATCAAGAACCTTGCCTGCATCGTGTGCTTCCTGCGGTTGCACAATGCCATCGCCCACCATCAACCGTTTGGCTCGTGCCGTCGCATCCCACTCCACCGGTAAGGTAACCAACGCAAACACAAACCCAACGCCAAAGAGGATCACGCCAAACTGCGACATCGCCATGCTTTGCATAAAAACACCGAGGAGAATAAAGATATAGGCTCCATGCGAAGAGAACTGCGTAATCGGCACCAAGGCACTTCGCCACTTGAGCGGGGCATAGTTTTCCGCATGTTGCAACGCATGACCCGCTTCGTGGCACGCCACCCCAATCGACGAGAGCGATTGGGAATCATGCACATCTGGAGAGAGGTTTAAACTGCGGTTTGCCGGATTATAGTGATCGGAGAGAAAGCCTCGTGCCCGAAAGATTTGCACATCCTGTAGCCCATTGCGATCTAACATCCGCCGCGCCGCCTGAGCCCCTGTAAGACGACTGCTCGCCGCCACTCGGCTATATTTTTTGAAGGTTCCTTTGGTTTTTGCCGAGGCAATTCCTGCCAGAATCAACGCAGGTGCCATAAAGAGTAGATACATCGGGTCAAAATACATAAACATCGTTCTGTTTCTCCTTCTTTTTCTACCGACCTTGTCATCGATAAAACGTTCAATACATCGAAGTATGAAAGAGTGGCCACGACGGATCAATCTTTTTGAGGTAGCAAAAAACCGCCTCAACCGGGGGCGGAAAAAGCAGGATCCTGCTCTCAAAAGATCTCTTGTTTTATGTAAACAGCGTTAGTTGACTTGCACGCGGAAGTAGCCATGGGTGCCGGATGCCGTGCGTTGTGCCGTTTTGGAGGTTCCATCGCCGTTGATGGCACTGCCGTCGCTGCTCCAGTTGGGCGTGATGAGATCGGTGGCGCGTTGCACTTGATAGGTGCTGCCGCTCTCGGTATCGAACGAAAGGACAGCGTTTCCAGCGGAGAAGCTAATCGCGATCAGAAACCTTGTAACTTTTGCCGTGGCAAAGGTACCGCCGAGAGTTTGATAAGCGGCGAGATGGTCGGACGGTACGAAGTGCTGGAGGGTGCCGGAAGCGGGGGTATCTAAAAAGACATCCGTACTCAATGTGGGTGGGGCACCGAACCAGCAGACCTCCACCAAGTTGCCACAGTTTCGGAAGGCTTCATTGCCGATGGAGGTGACCCCGGCGGGAATCGTGAGCGGTCCGCTGAGGCCGCTACACTGATAGAAGGCTTGTGTCCCGATGGAGTTGAGTCCGGCGTGAAGGGTGAGCGAAGTGAAGCCGCTACAATTCTGGAAGGTGGAAGTGCCGAGGGAGGTGAGTTGAGCCGGAAAACGGAGGCTGACCAAACTTTTATGACCTACAAAATTGGGT
>MDTB01066067.1_pt1 | contig 13111 bp, 13 predicted proteins | sample 811161 | NCBI WGS metagenome assembly MDTB01 (sample SAMN05326650, study PRJNA326480) | marine metagenome | isolation source: seawater | place: Mediterranean Sea | collected 2009 | reverse complement strand
TGATTCAAGTCAATTTAAATTATCTGATTTAGAAATTTTTAAAAAAATCAAAAAACCAATTTTATTTTGTACTGGAAATCATGATTATTATATCAAAGGATTCAAAGATAAATTAAATCAATTATCTAAATATAATATAACCTATTTAAATAATCGTTCTAAATTAATCAAAAATTTTAATATTATTGGTATTAATGATAATCAATCTGTTGAAGAACAGAAGAATGTTGCACATAGATATTTTGATAAAAATAGATTTAATATTTATTTAATTCATAAACCTTCACTCTTTAATATTCTAAATTCACCTGGATTAGTTTTATCTGGACATACACATAATGGTCAAATATTTCCATTTAATTTAATTGTTAAAATAAAATTTCCTCATGTTTATGGATTTTTCAAAAAAGGGAATACAGATTTATATGTTTCTTCAGGATCCGGTTGTTGGGGGCCAAGAATGAGATTAGGTTCTAATAATGAAATTATTATCTTAGAATTTATTTAAAAAATTTATTAACCAAAGCTTTTGAACATTCTATTCCTGACAAAAATGCATCTTCTACTCTCTGACCATTTGCATAATAATATCCATCTAACATTGGTGGACACCAATCACCAGCAATGCCAAGTGGCATTTTTTTTGAAATTTTACTTTGCTCTAATGGAAAATAATTCTTAACTTTTGCATATCTCCATCTATGAATATTTCTATAAATTATATCTTTATTTTTAACTTTATAAATTTTGGTGAATTCTTTAATTATTTTATCTAAGACAAATTCTTTATTTTTTTCTAAATAATTAAGTGAGAACTTTTCATTTGTATGTATAGTTATACAATTATGATTTAATGAATTCTTAATTTTATTATTTTCAGAAATAATCCAACTGAAAATACTTTTTTCATCACTATCAAAATGTTTTAAGTTCATATCCTTTATAGATAACATTACACACCAACAAGGAAAATATATAACATTTTCAATTAAATTATACATTTGATTGTCTAAGCTTTTTATTAATTCAGCAGTTTGAGATGAGGGAGCTGTAATTATTAATCCGTCTGCTGTAAATTTTTTATTATTAGTAATAATATTAAAGCTGTCATTATACTCAATACTTTCAACAAGGGTTTCTTGATATATTTTTAAATTTTTTGAAAACCAAAATGCAAATTCCCTCATATCTGGGTTTCCTATGTATCTGTAGTTTTTAGAAAATGTGTTCCAATTTATTAATACATTATCATTAACTCCACTCTGGCATATTTTTTTAAATTCATTGGATTTAGCTGTAAAAAATTGCGCACCATGATTAAATACAAATTCTTTATTTTTTCTTGTACTAATTCTTCCTCCAGGATATTTTCCTTTATCTAAAACGGTTATGTTAAAATTTTTAGAATTAAAATGCTTTGCTGCAGCTAAGCCTGCAATGCCACTTCCTATAACAACTATTTTTTTCATAATTTTAAAATAAAAGTCTCAACGCAAGTAAAAATAAAATAGTATCAAAAATAATTCTAAATGTTTTTTCATTAATTTTGAATAATAAAATTTGACCTGCCTTACTACCTAATATCGTACTTGGTATCATTAATAAAATTAAAGTTAAATATTCATGAAAATTAAAACCTATGAACATAAATCCAACTATTTTAATTAGGTTTCCTATAAAACCAAAAAAACCTAACGTACCAACTATTTCTTCTTTTTTAGTTAAATTATTTCTAATTATTATAGCTAAAATTGGAGCTATAACGCCTACTAACATATTCATAACTCCTGTAAAAAAGCCTAAGATATAATAAAAATTTTCATTAATTCTAATTTTTTTATTTTTTTTAATATTTTGAAATATTATTGTTGAAATAATGAATGCCCCAATTAAAAACTTAATTTTTTGCGAATCTAAATTTTGAAAAATTGTTAACCCTAAATAAACTCCAAATGGTAAAAGCATACAAAAAGGAATTATTAATTTCCAAACTAAATACTTTCTAAATAAAAATACCCTTGCTACATTTGAAGTTAACTGAACTGCACCGTGAATTGGTATCGCCACTAATGGGTTTATAAACTGAAGCATGTAAGCTAATAAAATTGTGCCCCCACCAGCACCAGCAAGAGATGTAATCATCGCAGTAAAAAAACTAACGATTATAATTGAAATTGTAATTAAATAATTATCAAGTATGATGTCCATAAATTAGTTTTTTTTGGGCTGATATTCTAAAAATTGCATTGTTTGCACCATAACCATCATAACTTTTATTTCGTTGAACAAATTCAAAAAAGAATGAATTATTTATTAATGTTGTATAAATTTGGAAAAAAGAACCATCACTATCTTCATCATAAAGTATATTATTTACTTTTAGTTTTTTTAAAATATTTGTTTCTAAACCAAACTTAGCATCAATATCGTCATAATAATTATCAGATATTTTAAGGGTCTTTAAACCAAGATCTTGAAATTTTTTTGATAATTTAAAAATATCATTTGTACGCAAAGCTATATGTTGAATATTTGATATATGTTTTTTTTTCCTTAACTGACCTGTCAAAGTTTCATCATTTTCAGCTGAGTTTATTATTAACTTAAATGTCTTAGATTTATTCTCAATTACATGGCTTTTTGTAATTCCACTTGGATCTATAATATCTGTATTTGAAATTTTTTTACATTCAAATACAGATTTATAGAATAATACAGATGATAATAAAGTGGAATGTTCAACAGATATAGCAATATGATCAAACTCTAAATTTGAATTTTGATTATTTTGATCTACAAAATTAAAATCATTATGCCAATTATTATTATCAATTAAAAAAATATACTGCCCATTATCTTCTATTAAGTTCATTTTAAATTCGTTGTTGAGATAAAAATCTTTAACATTAGTTACTTTCAATGCCCTACACCTTTTGAGTGTTGATTGAACATTATCTACCACAAGACCAAAAGCATAAGGGTTGAATTCTCCTAATTTTTCGTCTGAAGCTATTTCTGAATTAATTATAAATTTTACATTTCCCAAAACATATAAAATAATTTTCTTTGTTTTGTGAAGACCTGTTTTTACAAAACCAAGACCCTTTAGTAATTTTTGAATAACATTTAGATCTTCTTTTTTAGCAGAAAACTCTATAAATTCTATTTTTTCAATTTTTGCTCTTTCTACAATTTCTTTTTCTTTTGATAAATTAATAAGTGATCTATAGCCATCCTTTGCTATCATATCTCTATTGTCTTTTCTAAATTGATCGTTAAAGATTTCTAATGAAATCCAATTATCATATCCAGTATTATGAAGATTTTCCATGAAACCCAAAATATTTAAATCTCCTTGGCCGGGCATATTTCGGAAATGTCTGCTCCAAAATAATAGCTCCATATTATAATTTGGTGCGTCAGCAATTTGAATAATAAATATTTTTTCCTTTGGAATTGTGGCTATAGAACAAAGATTTATATCTTTAGATAATGTATGGAAAGAGTCTAAAATTATACCAACATGCTTATGATTAGCTCTTCTTACAATTTCCCATGCGTCTCTATGATCTGATATATATTTTCCCCAAGCTAAAGCTTCATATCCTATAAAAATATCTCTTGCTTTTGCGATTTCACCTAATTCATTAAAATCATCAGCTGCTCTGTCAATTCCACCTACGGCCAAGTTGGATGTATTTGAACACACTAAAATAGTTTTTGCTCCTAGCTCATTCATAATATCAAATTTCTTTTTTGCTCTCTCAAATGCCCTAGATCTATATGGTTCAGGCATTCCCTCAAAATCTCTAAATGGTTGAAACAATGAAATTTCTAATCCATAATCATTTACTATTTTTTTAATTTCTTTTGGTTTCAAATCATGAACTAAGAAATCATTTTCAAAAATTTCAACACCATTAAAACCTATATTTGATATAGACTTCAATTTTTGTTCTAAGGATCCATTAATAGATACTGTTGCTATAGATGTTTTAATCTTTTAACTCCACTAGTTTTTTTGTTTTTGATGAAAGCTTAATAGCTTCAATAACCTTAATTGTTTCGTTAGCTATTGATGCAGTAATAATTGGTTTTTCTTTTTTTTCTATCACCTTACAAAAATGTTCAATTTGATTTACTAAAGGGTCAGAAAATTTATAAGGATATTTGGTACCAGAAATAGGTGTAAACCAATGTCCATTTTTTGAATGTTGCCATAATTTCAAATTTGGTAAAGACATTGAAGCTTTTGTTCCACCAATCAAATAACTTGATTCTTCAGTCGATGGATATATATCGTTTTCTCTAGCAGTTAATTCCCAACTCCATGGTGAAGCAACACTATCAGAAGTTAAAAACGTAGCTATTATTCCATTTTTAAATTCTAAAACAGCGCCAGACACGTCTTCGTTTACAAAACCTCTTAACGAACTTTGCGATATTGAAAACACCTTAACAATGTTTCCAAACAAATAATTCATCAAATCAAGATCATGTATTAAATTAACAAAAATAGGTCCAGCACCATCATTTTTTTTCCAATCAGATTGTCTAAAATAATTGTCAGGTTTGAACATTTGACAATTTATATTAACAGTTCTCACTTTTCCTAAAACATTACTATTTATTAATTCTTTAGCTTTGTGTATTACTGGGTTATGCCTTCTATGGTGTCCAACTAATATTTTTACCTTCATTTTTTTAGCTTCAGATATTAATTTTTTAGTATCCTTAGAATGTATTGTAATTGGTTTCTCTATCAATATTGTGCATCTATGTTGAATGACTTCCAGCGCATCTTTGAAATGAGATGAATTAGGAGTCGCTATAATTACACCATTAACATTTTGAGATTTAAACATGTCTTTTATCGAAGGATAAAAATTTGAGTTAATTTTTTTAGTTATTGAATTATTTTTTAAATCAACAATTGCGGCTAATTCTGCCTTACTAGTTTTTTTTATAGCATCAATGTGTTTTAGACCCATGGCGCCGATACCAACAACAGCTAATCTAATCTTCTTATTATTCATAAATATATGTTATTTTTAATAAAATATGTTATAACATATATTTAATAAATAATCGAATCTAAATTGTATGGAAATTGTTCAATTATCTGTTACAGAAAATATTTTAAAAAAAATTAAAAATGATATTATTTTTGGTAATTTAAAGCCTGATCAAAAACTCAAATTAAATTTGTTACAAAAGGAATATAATGTTTCAATCTCTATTCTAAGAGAAGTACTTAATAGATTATGTGGTGATGGTTTTATTATATATAAAGTTCAAAAAGGTTTTTTTGTTTCACCTGTATCAAAAAAAGATCTGCATGAAATAGCAAACATTAGAATAATTTTAGAAACATATGCTTTAGAAATTTCAATTAATAATAAAGACTATGAATGGGAAGCTGAATTGCTTGGAGCTTATCACAAATTAAATCATGCCGAAAATGAATTAGAAAAACAAAATTTTGAAGCCAAATCAATTTGGACAAAATATGATGCTGAATTTCATCAAATGTTAATAAAAAAATGTAATTCACTTAATTTAATTAAAATTCATAGCATAATATTTGATAAATACCTGAGGTATCAACTTTTAGTATTAAAATATAGAGGAAAATCGTCAATAAAAGAGCATAAAGATCTATTAGATTTTGCACTTAATAATAATTTACAAAAAGCAAAAAATATACTTCAAGTTCATATCACAAAAGGAGTTGAACATGCATCCTCTAATTTAAAATTATAAATAATGAAAATAAATTTAAAAAAAGAAAAAAAATGGGAAACCCATTTTCTAAAATGAATTTTATAAAATTTTGGGTTATAAGTTTTTTGTTTTTTGCTTTTTTTCCTATTTCTTTAATTTCCATTATAATTGTTTATGGACCCGTTAAAACTAAATTATTGTTATCAGCTCTAATAAAAGATTTTATCCAAACAATAATAATAATTTTAATTATTATGATATCAGTAATATGGGCTATTTTTCAAATAGCAAAAGATTTTTTATAAATCATAAATTTGCCTTATTCTTCTCTTAAATCGGACTTAATTATCATAGATGTTTGATGAATGCATAAATCCACCTATACTTCATTAGCCATTTTTTTATGGCTAATGCTTTTTAATCAATTCTCTTGATTTTTGCTTCTACAAAATCTTTTTTAGTTTTAACAAGATAATCTCTATTTTCATTTAAAACATCGTCTTCGTAGGCAATCATAAAAGCCAAATTAGTTTGAAATTTAGGAGAATAAATTGCCGAGGTAAGTTGACCTATCACTCTATCCTCAAAATAGCAATTGAGGTTTTTGTTATCTCTTATAGCTTCTTTAGCAAAGAAGACATGATAAATACCTTTTTTTCTTTCATTTTTAGTATAATTAGATAGTGCAGTTTTTCCTATAAAGTTGTATGGAACCTCTACTGAACAATACTTTCCAAGAGAGCAGTCATAAGGAGTATCTTTAGATGTCATATCATTACCATAACTCAAAAGAGAACTTTCAACTCGTTCAATTAAATTTGGACATCCTACTCTTACGTCATATATCAACCCTTTTTTCAAAATTAAATCCCACAAATCTCTGCCAACATCTGCATCACTAATAAGAAACTCATATCCACCTTGTTTGCTGTAACCTGTTTTTGATATGACAATATCTTCACTACTAAAGTTATAAAAATCAAAATTGTAAAATTTTAAAGAGTTTAATTTTTCTCCAAAAATTTCCTCTGCAAGTAAGTTTGACTTAGGCCCCTGAAGAGCTAAAGTGTAAATTTCCTTTTCGCTGATATTTAAATCAAATTTTGAATTAATGATAAGACCTAAAAACCACAAAAGCATATCAGAATCAGAGATTGATACCCATATTTTTTGATTATTAAAAAAATAAACAAGAGTATCATTTAATAAACCTCCATAATTATTGGTCATAGGCGTGTAATAACATTTATGGTTTGCAATTTTTTGAAAATCTCTTGCGGAAACAAATTTAAGAAAATTTAAGGCATCTGGACCATCAAATTGAATTATTTTTTGAGCACAAACGTCCCATAGTTGAACATTTTTCATTAAATGAAAATAATCGGATTCTAGATCTTTAAATATTGTAGGTAAAAGCATCTTATTATATACAGTATAAGATGATGCTCCGTTTAAATTATTTCTAGAAGTAAAAGGTGTTGATTTTATTCTACTAGATTGTGTTAAATGAATTGTCATATATTTTAATTACTTAAGGAAAGCAAATTGATCAACAATAAATTAAAAAAAAAATTAGAAAAAAAAGAATTCGTATTCACAGCTGAAACTTCTCCGCCTGATTCAACAGAAATAGTTGATATTACCGAGCGAATATCTTGTCTTAAAAATTTGGCTGATGCTATAAATGTTACAGATGGTGCTAGTGCAAAATCACACCTATCATCATTGGTTGTTTCATCTATTGTTCAAAGTTTTGGAATAGAAGCAATTATGCAAATCACTACAAGAGACAGGAATAGAATAGCTATTCAGTCAGATTTGCTTGGAGCATGGACTTTAAATATCAAGAATATATTGTGTATTTATGGTGATCAAGTTCACACAGGTGACCAACCCGAAACAAAAGAAGTAAGAGATTTAGATACTTTGGAGATTGCAAAAACTGCAGATTACTTTAAAAAAGAAAAAAAATTTCCCTCAGGTAGATTAATCAAATCAGCCCCAGATTTTTTTATTGGTGGAGCTGACACTCCATACGATATTGATGACAAATTTGATTGCAAAAATTTAGAAAAAAAAATTAATGCTGGTGTCAATTTTTTTCAAACCCAATATGCATTCGATTTTTTAACTTTGAATAAATACATGAATAGATTAAACGATTATGGAATACCCGAGAAGTCTTTTTATTTAATAGGTCTAGGTGTTATTAAAACTGCTAAAAGTGCAAAATGGATGAATAAAAATCTTTATGGAATTAACATTCCTGAGAATATTATTAAAAGAATAGAAAATTCAAAAAATCAGGAAGAAGAAGGAAAAAAAATCTGTATAGAACTAATTGAACAATACAAAGGAATAAAGGGAATACATGGTGTCCATTTAATGGGATACCATCAAGAGCAACAAATTGCAGAAGTGATAAAATATTTTAAGAATTAAGGGAGAGTTTATGACTGATATTAAGATCTTGCGAGAACTTCAGGGAAAAGTAATGAAAGATATTGCTGCAGGTTCGCTTATTCCTATGATGATGCTAGGTGATGAAATGGACTTATTTAGTCAATTGTATAATGTAGGACCATGCACATCAGAAAAATTTGCGGATAAAACTAATTTAAATCATAGGTATATTAAAGAGTGGTTATTGGCTTTAAGTGCAGCCAAATACATAAGTTATGATAAAGAACATAAAAAATTTTTTTTATCAGAAGAACAATTTGCAGTTTTAGGAGATGAAGACAGTTCATCCTTAATGATTGGTGGCTTTGAAAATCTAGTAGGTGCCGTTCATAATTATAAAATGATTAAACAAAATTTTAAGGATGGTAAGGGTAGAGAATGGGGCTCGCTTCATCCATGTTGTTTATCAGGCTCTGCAAGATTTTTTAAACCAGCATATTCAATTTTCTTAATGAAAAAATGGCTTCCAAGTATAGAAGGCGCTGAAGAGATACTCAAAAATGGAGGAACTTTTGCAGATATAGGTTGTGGTCACGGATATTCTACTAAAATGATTGCAGAAAACTTCCCTAAGTCCAGAGTTGTTGGTATTGATCCTCATGAACAATCAATTGTTGAAGCAAAAGTAATCTGCGAAAAAGCTAAATTAAATAATTTGAGTTATCAAATAGCTACATCTGAAAATTTTGAGGGTAATTTTGACATTATTTCTTTTTTTGACTGTTTGCACGACATGGGCGATCCAGTTGGAGCAATCAAATATGTAAGTACAAAACTTAATCCTAATGGAGTTTTAATGATTGTTGAGCCATATGCAGATGACAAAGTAGAAAATAATTTTAACATTATCGGTCAAATGTACTATTCCTTCTCTACAATTGCATGCATACCTGCTTCTAAATCTCAAAAAGTTGGGATGGCTTTAGGTGCTCAAGCAGGTCAAAAAAAACTCACAGAAATTTTAAATAAAGGTGGTTTTTCTAAAGTAAGACTAAGTTATAAGACTACATCTAATATGGTTTTAGAAGCAAGAAAATAAAAATGTTAAAATCTGAAAAAGTTGGGTTTATTTTAAGTTCCCTTAATGAATTATATCCAAAAACACCTATACCACTTGTGCACAAAAATATCTTTGAATTACTCATAGCAGTATTGTTGAGTGCACAATGTACTGACGAGCGAGTAAATAAGGTAACACCCTTATTATTCAAAATTGCAAATACTCCCAAAGCTATGGCTAAAGTTTCAGTAGATCAGATTTATGAAATAATTAAACCATGTGGATTAGGCCCACAAAAATCCAAAGCAATTTCCAATCTATCAAATATTTTAATAAAAAATTTTAATAGAGAAGTACCAAATACGTTTGAAGAATTAGAAAAATTACCAGGGGTTGGACATAAAACTGCCAGTGTTGTAATGTCTCAAGGATTTGGATACCCTGCTTTTCCTGTCGACACACATATTCATAGACTTGCACAAAGATGGGGATTAACAAATGGTAAAAATGTGATCCAAACTGAAAAGGATCTTAAAAGGTTATTTCCAAAAGAAAATTGGAATAAGTTACACTTACAGATTATTTTTTATGGGAGAGAATATTGTACAGCCAGAGGTTGCCTAGGCATAAAATGCAATATATGTACAACTTTGTACCCTAAAAGAGTTAAGCCTATAAAGACAAATAAATAAGTCTATTAAAAAGTTAACCCAAAATTCTTATAAACCAAGCTAATTTCAGACATAACTTCTTCGCTTAGCTTTGTATCCAAGCCTTTAATAATTAATTCTAATTGATCATTTGTTGTGGCACCAAAAATAACTGAACCCATAAAAGGCCTCTGTACACAAAATGCCAATGCTAAATGAACTGGATGAACATCAAATTTCTTAGAAATATTCATATATTCTTGGACCGCTCGCATAGAGTTTTGATTTACTCTTCCAGAAATAGAAGAAACTCGAGATAGTCTTGAATCATTTGGCAATTGGTCATTTAAATATTTCCCTGTCAAAAGACCTCCAGCAAGAGGAGAATAAGCCAATAGAGGTACGTTTTCATAATATGACATTTCATTCAAATCTGTGTCATATAAGCGGCAAAGAAGGCTATACTCATTTTGAATAGAGGCTACAGGAAAGTTTTCAAATTTTTTGACTTCTTCAATAAATTTTAAAGTTCCCCAACACGTCTCGTTAGATAATCCAAAAGCTTTAATTTTTCCTTCTTTTTTTAAATCGTATAATGCTTCTACAATCTCAGAAATATCCAATTCAACTCTATTTTTATCGCTGTTAGTAGGGTTATAATCCCAGTTTTTACGAAAATGATACGACCCTCTATTTGGCCAATGAAGTTGATATAAGTCGATGTAATCTGTATTGAGTCTTTTTAAACTTCCTTCTAATGCAATTCTTACACTTTTACTATTGATGGGACCACCATCTCTTATAAATTTGTATTCATTACCAATTACTTTTGTAGCAAGTACAAGTCTATCTCTTTTAGAAAAATTATTTTTTAACCAGGATCCAATTATAGTTTCAGTTTTTCCAGCAGTTTCTTCTCTAATAGGACAAGTTGAATACATTTCAGCTGTATCAAAGAAATTAATACCTGCTTCAAAAGCTTTATCCATTTGCAAATGTGAATCAATTTCATTTGTCTGTTCTCCAAATGTCATTGTTCCTAAACAATAATTTGAAACCTTTAAATCACTGTTTCCTAAAAGATTAAATTTCATATTTTTTCCTTTTTAGCTATTTTTTATAGAATTTTTTTTTTAAAAATCTATATAAAAAAATACAAAGTACTCCTATTACAAGATATAAATATTTTAAATATTCTTCCATATTTTTTAACTTTAACAAAAATTAACAATTAAGATTTTTTACAACTTTTTCTCTCCAAAAAGTATATAAACCTGACGATACTACAATAATAACACCAAGTAAAATGAACAAGTCAAGGCTTTCAAAAAAAATGAAAATACCAATAATTGATGAAAAGACTAATTGGAGGTATGAATATGGCTGAATTAGAGATGCTTCAACTAATTCTAATATTTTTACCATTAAGAAATGAGAGCCTGCACTCAAGATGCACATCATCAAGATCCAAAAAGCAAATTCATTTGACAAATTCTCCCCAAAAAAATAAACCATGAAAACCATAGTTACACTTCCTCCGATACCAGTCCAAAAAAAGCTTGTTACAGCATTATCTTTTCTCGACGCATATCTTGTAAGTATCAGATATATAGCAAACATAGCGGCACCAGAAAACGCGAAAACTGAACCAAGTGAAAAAATCCCAAATCCAGGTCTCAAAATTATAATTACCCCAATAAACCCAAAAGCTATTGCAGTCCAGCGTCTCCATCCAAATTTCTCTCCTAAAAATGGTACTGAAAGACCAGCAACTATAAGTGGATAACATGCAATAATAGCATGGGTTTCTATAAGTCCAATCAAGGTAAAAGTATACACAACAAGACAATTATTAAGAGATAAAATTAATCCACGTGAAAATTGTAAAAAAGGTTGTGTTGTGCCTACTATGTCTAAAATTTTCTTTTTTGTAAAAACCCAATACGAAAAAATAAATATTATTATAAACCAATATCTTAAAGCAACTAGTGAAATTACATTATTATTTTCTGCTAAAAACTTTGAAACTCCGTCCATACAAGAAAAAAGAAAAGTTGTTAATATCATTAGAGATATTCCAATATTTGTATTATCTTTCATTATATTTCATTTAAATTAAACCGATTTGAACCAAAAGTTCCAAAATCGAAAAATTCCCATATAAATCGAATTTTGTAAACTAATAAAACTAAGTAAGGGTAGATATTAATTGATATGATCCTATCTCTGCTTCAGAAAAATTTCTAATTGCATTATCCATTGCCAATAATACATCATTTGAATTTGTAAATTCTAAATATAGACAGTTAGAAAATTTTTTATCTTCACCTCTTAAGCTTTCTTCTTTTGATATTTTCAAGTTTTTTTTTTCTTTTTTACTCCAAATTTCAGAATGTACAAAATTTATACTTTTTATTGTTTTTTCAAAAGCAAACAAGTTATTTATATTCGTGTTATTTTTATGAGCTATTATTAAACAAAATGCTCCTCTTATAGTTCCTTTAATAATATTTTTCTTAAAGACCGTCCTAGTCATATCTTTAAAAACAAATTCCATAATAAATTTTGTCTTTTTAGTTGGATTATTTAGCTTTTTGATATAATCATAAGAGAAAAAAGTTTCACAATTTTTAGCCTCATAACTTGTAAAATAATTATAATTTGACTTTAGGCCTTGAAATCTTCTTGCAACATTGATATTTGGAATATTTAATCTTTCAAAAAGGTGTTCGTTATTATACCAATCTTCATAATCGTGCAAAAATTGTTCGTTTGTGTTATTCCAAATACCTAATAAACCAGACATAAATTAAAAATATATGAAATTAGAACCTAATAAAATAAAAAATATTGCAATTATTGCGCATGTAGATCATGGTAAAACAACCTTAGTTGACAAAATGCTTCAACAATCTGGTACTTTCAAACAGCATGAAGAAATTAAAGATAGGGTTTTGGATTCCGATGATCTTGAAAAAGAACGTGGAATCACAATCTTATCCAAAAATACAGGTTTTATATGGAATGACTATAGAATAAATATAATTGACACACCAGGACACGCTGACTTTGGAGGAGAAGTTGAAAGAATTCTCTCAATGGCAGATTCTGTGCTTTTACTTGTAGATGCAGTTGAAGGTCCGATGCCACAAACTACTTTTGTTCTAAAAAAAGCATTAGAAAATTTTTTAGAGCCTATTGTTGTTATAAATAAGATAGATAGAGATGGTGCCAGACCTGATTGGGTGCTAGATAAAACATTTGATTTATTTGT
>MDTB01063985.1_pt1 | contig 13111 bp, 10 predicted proteins | sample 811161 | NCBI WGS metagenome assembly MDTB01 (sample SAMN05326650, study PRJNA326480) | marine metagenome | isolation source: seawater | place: Mediterranean Sea | collected 2009 | reverse complement strand
TAAATATTTCTTGCACTTGATCCACAATCAAAATTCGCCCAAGACCCATCTTGCCGCCTTACATTCAAGGGTTGCTCCGTATAACCATTGAGTACCCACAAATTGTCTTGCGTGTCAAAGCAAACATCAGATGCCAAGCTCCACCCATTTTCAATTCCTGTAAAGGACAAACTAGAGTTTGTGTCATCAAATACCTCAACAGTGTCTGCAGAGAAAATTGTCAAGGGCTTTTCTGAATATGACGCCACGGCGTATTCAAGAGGATTGTTTGGATTGACTGAGATGTCTATAAAGTCCCAAATATTTTCGTCTTGCCATTGAGGAACCGACTGAATGTTCTCGAAATCCCATGTTTCATTTCTAAAAACATGTACGCCATTTGAGCTAAATGAAGGCAGTTTCCCAAGCAGTCGTCCACTTGCTACAGCAAGTGTATTGCTTTGCCAATCCATAGCGTAGAAATTATTGTTGTAAGGCCCCACAATAGGAAATGCCTTATATCCAATTCCAGATGGATACAGATGTAGGCCATTTATCTGATCGGCTGACCAAATACCTTCATTGCCTCTAATACTTCTTACGGGAGAAATCCAAATATTAAAGTTGTTAGAATTATATGAGAGCGGGTTGCTTAATTCACTGTTGTAGATATAGATGCCGCCATCTATATTTACGGCGAAGGTTGTATCATCTAATATATTTATGCTATTAATTTCTAAGGAATATGGGGAATTCGTTAACCATGTTTTCACGTTATTGTTTAGGTAGAAAACACTGTCTTGCCCATACTCAGGGGATTTTAAAAGAATAAATTGTTTATTCTCAAACTGTTCAATTTCAGCATAGGAATTTTCAGATTGAATAGGGAACCTCGAGTCGACTTGCCATTGACTGACATCCGGAAGGGCTGGGTTATCGATTATTCCATATTTTAATCGGTCGCTTGTTAATGCAAATATGGTGTCTACTGAAAAGCTCAAGTCTAGAATCGCCTCGTTCCCGTTGGTTGGATAGTAGGTGTCTTTAATTTCATCTTTGTTTAGGTCAAGTTTTGTCACACAAAAGTCAGTGGCAACATAAACATAATCTCCATTCCGCATAAACCGATTGATTCTCTTAGAGTTCGGAACTTGGGCAAGCTTAATCGCGGGAATATTATAGATCGATGATGTGGTGATTTTATCAATATTTCCGTTTGAATATCCAACCAAAACACATGCTGCGATGCTATCGTAATAAAGACAGGAAATTTCGATGTCTGACAGGCCGTTGACATCTGTTAGAAGTTCTTCTTCCTCATTATCCCTGTTAAGGACATGAAGGCCATTTGTATAGGCCGTGAAAATTGTGTTTTCTGCTCTAACAATGTCAATAGCTTTTCCAGAAGCTACATGCAATCTCCATTGGCTCATACCAATTTGCGCCCAAAAGTAATTACCTACCAATAAGGTAAGCACAAGCATAAATGTTTTCACACTGCAATAACGTCTCTTTGTGCTATATATTGAAAAAGGAGCAGTCATTTTCACTTTTTTATAAGGATAAGTAAGTCTTTAGTTTGTGTAAAAATAATCCATTCTTCACTCTCCAACAATTTTTTGATTTCATCTTGATACTGAGCTTCTGTAAAAGGATACTTGTTCTCTTCTGCAGTTAGCAGCGCGATACAATTTGCATCTCCCTTAAACGGATAATGGTAAATATAATCTCTAAATGCCAAATGAGGCGCAAGCGGTGATTGCGCGCTTACACGCAGGCTATCGGGAATGGTTTGAAGAACTTTATGCACAGAACCAACATCAAAGTTACGTTTCCAATGCTCTGAAGAATAGAAACGTGTGTTGTCTTTTTTGTAGTACTCGGAAGTTCTTTTCTCCATGAATTTAAAGGAGGAAATTGCACAAAGTAAAAGGGTTACGAGAGCCACCTGTACTTTTCGCCTTTTGAGTTTATTTAAAAAGGTGTAGAGCCCTATCACAAGTATCGGTGCAAACTCTATAGAATAATGATCGCTGATTCCCCACCTTATGGGTAAATCGTTAAACATCTTTTGCGCCAGAATTGGAAGGATCATTACAAAATATTCTGGATAGAAAAACAGCGCCCAGCCTCCTGCAAGAACAAGTGCTATGTGTGTTTCTAATTTTATTCCATCAAAGAACGAATCACCTGAATGGTTTTCAAAAAGAAGCGCCAGTGCTCGGATCGGATGTTTGAAGATGTTGACGATGACTTCTCCGAAATTACTCCCTAATGCATTAAATGAATGGTGGAGATAAGCTCCATCAGTATTGGATAATTCTGGGATAATTACCTTTAAGATGACAATAAAATAAAGGAAAGCAGCAAGTGCTAAAACCCCGCTCAGCTTTAAGTGATTCCATTCTTTATTTAATATATGTCGAAGGCTTAATCCCAGGGCGATAAAACCAGCCCAAAGGGCCATATTTTCTTTGGATACGATAATGAGTATAAAAAACAAAATACTTCTAGAAAGTTTCTGTTTGCGATAATAATATAGGAACCAAGGAACAAACATTGCGGCGACGACATTATCGTGGTAATCAAAGCTAAGCGCTGAGTAAATCCCCCAAATACAGAAGAAATGAATAACCGCTATGGTTGAAAGCTTTTTATTTTCTGAAATGAAATGGACAAATTTGAAGATTCCTAATCCACCAAAAAGAATTGCTGCCCATTGAAAAAGAAGCATGGTATAACTTCCGAATATCCAGTAAAAAGGAGATGCTAGCATGGGGTATAACGAGAAGTGATCCGCCAAAACATTTTCGAAGGAGGGTTGCATAATCATACAGTCGTTCCATCTGAAATGTGCATAATCGAAAATGGCATTTTGATTGATTCCTAAATCCCAGCCATATGTCCTAAAATTGTAATGATTGACAAAGCTGATTGAAGCGAAAACACCACCAAAAATCACAAAAACAAGAATTAACCACTTATTCTTGGTGATAAAATCTTTAATCATTTAAAGTGTTTTTATCTGCGATAATATAGTTGGGCCGTCCTTTGCTTTGTGCAAATACTTTTCCAAGATATATCCCAATGATGCCAATCATGATTAGTTGAATTCCGCCAATCAAAAGGATGCTGGCAATAATTGAGGTCCAGCCCGGAACCGCCTCATTACCGAATGCAAAAACGTAAATGGCATAGAGGCTATAGATAAATGCTAAAAAGGCAAAAAACACACCGAAATAAATTGAAAAATAAAGCGGCTTTGCACTTAGAGAAGTAATTCCTGTTAATGCAAAGCGCAGCATTCGGGAAAATGAATATTTCGTTTCGCCCGCATGCCTTTTATTAGGTGTGTATTCAATGGCTTCTTGTTGAAACCCAAGTGAAGGAATAATGCCACGAATGAAAAGGTTGGTCTCTTTATACTTTAAAAGAGCGTGAATTACTTTTTGATCCAAGAGTCTAAAATCAGCGACACCATCTTCTAGCTTAATTTGGCTCAGTGAGTTCACGATTCGGTAAAAGAGTTTGGAGCTCGTTCTTTTGAACCATGGAAGTGTTGTATCTATTCTTTTTGAGTAAACAACATCAGCGCCAGCCCTCCATTTTTCAATCATATCCGGAATGAGCTCAACGGGGTGCTGAAGATCTGCGTCTAAGGAAACAATACCCTTAAAACGAGCATGGTCGAGACCAGCTTTAAGTGCTAACTGGTGTCCGAAATTTCTAGAAAACGAAATGTATTTCACCTGGTCGTCATTTGCAGCCAATTGTTTGATGATTTTTAGGGAATCGTCATGGCTGCCGTCATCCACAAAAATCAACTCTAATGCTTCTAGTCCAAGAGGATCGATCGTCTCTTTCAACTTATTATACAGAAGTTCAATATTGCCTTCCTCATTGAAGGTGGGAATTACAACACTAAGCGTATTTTTAACTGATAAGTCCATTACTTCAAAGTTAAGGATAATAACCTTTTTATAAAGTGCTTATATTATATTTGCATAAGCAATTTAATAAGATGATGGAAGAACGTATCTCAACGAACAAAGCTCCGAAGCCCGTTGGGCTTTATCCCCATGCGAGAAAAGCAGGGAATCTACTCTTTTTATCGGGTGTCGGTCCTCGCGTTGCAGGTTCTGATTCTATGGATTCTCACGTACCAGGTCTGAAGCTAGACCACAATGGGAACTTCATTGAATTTGATTTTGAGGCGCAATGTCGCAGTGTTTTTGACAATGTGAAAATTATTCTTGAAGAATCTGGATCGAGCTGGGACGAGCTTATTGACGTTACCGTTTTCTTGGTAAATATGAAACGAGATTTTCAGGTTTATAATAAGATTTATGCTGAATATTTCAAAGATAACTTACCATGTAGAACTACTGTTGAAATAAACTCGCTACCTACGCCGATTGCTATAGAATTGAAATGTATTGCAACAATAACTGAATTATGATAGGATTTATATTACGTATTGCAGTCGCAACTGCAGCACTTGGGTTAAACATTTATCTTTTTTACGCTGGCTTATGGGGTTGGGGTATTTCTATGCTGTTTTTAACGGCACTCGTGATACTATCTTTTTTCCGCAATCCAACAATGATTCTCGCCTTGAATCAAATGCGTATTGGAAATACGGATAAAGCTTACAAATACATCAGTAGGGTTTCGAACCCACAATTTTTGCCGAGAAAACAACATGCCTATGTTATTTTTCTTCAGGCCATTATGGGTGCCCAGACTTTGGGGCTTGCACAAAGTGAACAAAAGCTTCGTAAGGCTTTGGCATTGGGGTTGAGAACTCCAGAGGACAATGCAATGGCCCGCATGCATTTGGCAGGAATTTGTGCTCAGTCGGGCAGGAAAAAAGAATCTTTGTCTTTGCTTTCTGAAGCAAAGAAGCTTGATAAGTCTGGTATGATGAAGGATCAAATTCGAACCATGCAGCAGCAATTGCAGATGGCACCTTCTAAAAACCAGATGCGAATGGCTCAAATGATGGGCGGTAGAAAAAAGACGCCAAAGATGCGCTAGTATGTCGCAATCAAAAATTTTCACAACGCCATGGAAAGACTACGAGCTTATTGACGCTGGTGGCGGAAAAAAGCTTGAAAGATGGGGCGACATTATTACAATCCGACCTGAGCTCCAGGCATATTTTCATAGCGGTTTGCCTTTTAGCGAGTGGAAGAAAATGGCCCATTGGGAGTTTGTTGAGAAACGTGCCAATAAGGGCACATGGAGACCACTTAAAAAAAATGCCTTATCTACATGGAATATAAAATATGGCCGTCTAACCTTTAAGCTAGAGTTAACAAACAATAAGCATATTGGGCTTTTTCCAGAACAAAAAATCAATTGGGAGTATCTTGAATCCAATCTGTCATCGGAGGATAAATTTTTAAACCTATTTGCTTATACGGGAGCTTCGTCATGCGTTGCAAGACATATGGGAGCGGATACGTATCATTTAGATTCTGTAAAGCCAATTATATCTTGGGCAAAGCAAAACATGGAATTGAGCCGATTAATGAACATAAGATGGGTTCATGAAGATGCTTTAAAGTTTGTCAATAGAGAGCATAAAAGAGGGAATAAATATAAGGCAATTCAAATGGACCCACCTGCCTGGGGTTTAGGTGCAAAGGGCGAAAAATGGAAGCTTGAAGACAAAGTAGATGAGCTTTTGGCTGCAACGGCTTCGATTCTGAATGAAGATGGATTTCTTATTTTGAATACGTATTCTCCAACGGTAGATCAAGAGACCCTTAAAGAATTAATGACGATATATTTCCCTCAACGTGATGCTTCAGCTGATGGTCTTCATATGAAAACCACCTCAGGCAAACATTTGTATTTTGGCGAGCTTGTTCAGGTTGGAAAAACTATTTAGTGTGTTTCTAAAGTAAATCGTTGGCCATATTGGCAAGCTCAGAACGCTCTCCTTTTTCTAGCTTCACGTTTGAAAATAATTTTTGTCCCATTAATCGATCAATTAGATAAGCTAATCCATTACTGTTTTCATCCAAATATGGCGTATCTATTTGATGCACATCCCCTGTAAATACGATTTTGGTGTTTTCTCCGGCACGTGTTATGATTGTTTTTACTTCATGCGGCGTTAGATTCTGTGCTTCATCAATAATGAACATAATATTGGATAAACTCCTTCCTCTAATGAACGCTAAAGGCGTGATTAAAATCTTGCCAGATTCCTGCATTTCAATAATTGCCTTATGCTTTTTTTCGTTTTGACCGAATTGTGATTTGATGAATTTCAAATTATCGAATAAGGGCTCCATATACGGGCCAATCTTATCATTCGCATCTCCCGGTAAGAATCCTATTTCTTTATTCGATAATGGGACAATCGGTCTTGCTAGAATAATTTGGTTGTATTGTTTTGCCTGCTCGAGGGCAGAAGCAAGTGCTAAAAGTGTTTTTCCGGTTCCCGCGACTCCTTGAATAGCAACGAGCTTAATACTTGGGTTCATTAGGGCGTGCAAAGCAAAAGCCTGCTCTGCATTTTTAGGTTTGATTCCATAGACAAATTCTTTTTCAATACGCTCAACCTGGTCTACAGCATGGTTGAAAAAAGCAAGTGAAGAAGATTTTCCATTTTTTAAAATATAATACCCATTTACGAGCTTGCTAGCTCCGAGAATTCCATTTTCATCTATACGTCCCTTTGTGAATATTTCACGGATTCTCTCAGAATCAACACCTTCAATTGTATTTGACTTTTCCTCGCTTTGTATTGCCACCTTACCTGTTTCGTAGTCTTCGGCAATAACACCAAGCGCCTTTGCTTTTATCCGAAGGTTAATATCTTTCGTGACAAGGGTAACTGATTTTTTTGGCTCATTTTCCTTGAGGTAAAGTGCGGCATTAATTATTTTATGGTCATTTTTCCCTTCGGCATAGATTGCCTCAGCATCAATTGTTTTGGGCTTCTGCTCCATAATCACCCTAAACTTTCCTTTTCCCTTACCTAAAGAGATCCAATCTTGTAACCCGCCGTTTCCAGACAGGCGATCAATAAATCGGATGACCTCACGTGCACAAAAGTTTTTTGTGTCGTTACCAACCTTAAATTTGTCGAGCTCTTCTAATACTGTAATAGGTATTGCTACATTATTATCTTCAAAGGTCGTGATGGATTGGTGGTCATGGAGTAAAACGGAGGTGTCAAGGACGAAGATTTTTTGCTTTTTTGCCATTCAAATACTTTTGTTTGAAGTTAACCTTAAATACAGAAAATCAAAGAGAAAAGTCGGGGTATTTATCTACAAACTTTTGTTAGGAAAGTTTAGTCCTCATTTTTCACGATATGCGTCATTGCAGAATCGAAATCGGGGAATAGAAACTCAAAGCCATTTTGTTTAATTTTTTGATTTGAAACCTTTAGGCTCTCTGTGAGCATTGTAGACATTTCACCAAGGAAAAAGGATAATATCGGTTTTGGAATAGCTGGGAAAAAGAAAGGTTTCTTCATTTTCTTCGAGATAGTCTTCATAAATTCTTGATTAGAAATATATCCATTCGCAGCGTTAAAAGTTCCTTCTTTTTTGTGCTCTATACAGTGTATAAACATTCTGCATAGATCTTTTATGTGGATCCATGGTAGGTATTGCTGCCCCGATCCGAGTGGCGAACCTAAACCTAACTTGATTGGTTTCATGATTTTTTTAAGGGCACCTCCTTTTTTATCCACCACCAAGGCAATACGAAGTATTGCTACAGGACATATTTCTTTAAAGCTGTTACTTGCAGCCTCCCATTCCTTGACCAATTCGGATAGAAAGTCCTTGCCATAATCATCGGATTCTTCTTTTTCGATTTGGCTGTTGTAGCCGTAACAGTTTATTCCTGACGCACTGATATAATAGTTCAAATTGGGCATTGTTGCCGCCGTTTGCTTTAGGAATTGAATTGAATTTACCCGTGAGTTAATAAGTTCTAATTTTCTTTTATTACTCCATTTCTGTGCCCCAATGTTTGCTCCAGCGAGATTAATGATAACCTCAATTTTATGAAGGTGTTTCCCCTCTATGCTCTGCTTTTCAGGGTTCCAATAGATGTGGCCCTTCCTTTTAGGACGTCTAGATAATTTATACACTGTATGACCTTGTCTTTTGAGCATATTCCCTAGCGCCTTTCCGACTAGCCCGCGACCACCTGAAATGAGGAATGTTGTCATTGAATCAATTTATTTTACAATTGAATTTGTTATTGCACTGCTAATGATTGAGTTATAAAATTAACACAATTCGTATATTTTTGTTTTTAAATGACAGGAATATTAAGGTTATAGCGTAATTTAGAAAACGAACATATCCCATTGAGAGCTTCCCTATTTATTGCACTACTTTTTGCCGTCACTATTTTATGTGTTCAGGCAGCTATTTCTCAGCAATCACAAGATGAAAAACCGACTTATTTGTATGATGTACTTCTGAGTCAAGATATGTCCAAGGATTTGTTTCAATTGAAGCAAACAATTTTAAAAACACATCCTGCTCCCTTTTTTAATTGCTCAGACAGTCTATTTAATGCCGCATATGAAAAGGCGGTTCGTTTGGTTCAAAAACCTAAAACAGTGCTAGAGTTTGCGCAAGTTATAAATGGATTTACAAGAATTATAGAGGATTCACATACCGCGTTAAACCCAAGAGAGTTATTACGTTTAGCTTCGAAAAAAAGAAAAATTGCTCCATTTCATTTAAAAAAAATAGGGGAGAACTTCTATTTAAGTAAAATTCTTTACGATGCCATTCCGCTCGGCGTTGAAGTATTAGCCGTTAATGACAAAACCGTTAAGGAGCTTTATCTTCTGACTCGGACATTGGCTCCATCTGAAGGCCCTGCGAAGTCTGCCCGTCATGAGCTAATTGAAATCATGATGGGACTTGTGTTTAATTTATTCAATAAAACGCCTACACAACCTGTTAATATCACATATGTATATGGCGATGACACTCTATCTAGTATTGCTCCATCAATTAAGTTAAGTCGATACTTCGGACGAAATAGCTGGTCTGAAAAAAAAGACATCGAATTTAGGATCTCTGACAGTATTGCGTATTTGGGATTGAAGTCCTTTGAATCACGAAGAGAAAGAAAATATAAACGCGGGGTTAATTCTTTTTTTAAGAAAGTAGAGCGCAAAGGGATTTCAAAAGTAATCTTGGATGTGAGAGGAAACAGAGGGGGATATGTACTTTTATTAGAGCATGTTTTAAGCTATGTAAATGATAAAGGAGAAACCTTCGATTTAAATTACCTATATAAGAGGAGCAAACTCGACCGTTTTGAAACCTTATCTCGTTTTAAAAAGTTAGACTTTGTAAAAAAAGCATTGCGTGTATATCCTAAAGGAATGATTAGTAAAGAGTATGACTTTTACAAGAGCCCAATGGGCTCAATGAGCTCTATTTTATATCAAAAGAAGCTGAGCAATCCTTTAGATATAACCTATACAGGAGAATGTACTTTACTCACAAATGGACTATCCATGTCTGCCTCAGTGCTGCTCGCCTCTTGGTTTAAGGACCATAATCGAGGTCAAGTAATAGGCACACCATGCTTTGGTTCTATGCAGGGCACTCATGGGAATGCAGCCAGAATAGTATTGGAAAATTCTAGGATTCCAATTACAATTTCTACACTGAAGTTGAGCTTAATAGAGCAAGCATTGATTGAAATTACACCAACAAAAAAAATTCAATATTCCATAAAAGATTTGACGATGGGCAGAGACCCCCTTCTTGAATACCTTAAGGTGTTAAAAAACGAGTAACCCTTTCCAATGGATTAAGTGTTTTTACCTCATAGTGAATGTAAATGTTTTTATTTCCAACACGCTCTTTAAGCCATGAAACGATTCTTGTTTCATCTTCTGTATCCAACGTATTATCAAGTTTAATGTGAACAAGCCAAACTTCAAGATTAGCGGAGTCTTTATATTCAATACTGGGTTGCATGGATAGCGCATAAATAGATTCATATTGCGCTTTGAGCTCTTTAAATATTTTGCCACTTAGCTCATTTATCTCTTGAATACTGTCTAGCTTTTGATTCGCCTCGTCAAGTGTTTCTTCCACTTCTTGAAGTTTTTGCTCTTTGGATAGTAGCTCAGCAGCCAAGGGGTTGATTTCATCTTCCTCCTTTTTTCCAAATCCAATTTGAATATCCAATTTAGACGCCTCAAGATCGAAGTCTCTTAAGTTTTTCTCAAGTGAAATGATTTCTTCTTTTGAAATATTTTCCCCGCCATAAATGAGTGTTATAATTTCTTCGGATGCATTGACCTCATGGTCAAGAAGGAAGCTGTTTTTTGTAGGGTGTTTGGCTATTTCACTTTTCACAAACCTTATGGCCTTTTGCATGTATCGATCCTGCTGGACCATCGTGTAACCGAAATAAATACTTGGAACAATGGTTAAGATAGTAATCAATAAAATAATTCTGTTTGTTCGCTTCGATTGTTTTTCATCGAGCTGCTGCTTTTGAGGAAATTTCAAAAGTCGAGCTGTCAATAAGGTCGCCAGCGAAATGAATACTGTATTAATGAAAAACAAGTAAAAAGCTCCAAAGAAAAAGCTCCATTGTAAGGTTGCAAGCCCATAACCGGCAGTGCACAATGGTGGCATCAAGGCAGTCGCTATGGCAACCCCTGGAATCACATTGCCTTTCATTTTACTCGCAATGGCCACAATTCCCGCAAGTCCCCCAAAAAATGCGATGAGCACATCGTAAATATTAGGTGATGTCCTAGATAACATTTCAGTTTGCGCGACGTGAATTGGGGTCAATGCAAAATATAGCGTCGATGCGACAATTGCAACGATACCCGCAAATAAATAGTTGTAAAGCGCTTTTTTTAGCAGACCTATATCAGAGGTCGCAATTCCAAACCCAAGACCAATGATTGGACCCATGAGCGGTGATACAAGCATGGCACCGATAACAACGGCCGTAGAATTTACATTTAAGCCTAAAGAACAGATTAAAATAGCAAATACTAAAATCCACAAATTTGTTCCTTTAAATACAACTCCGCTATCAATGTTATCTGCAATTACATGAAAATCTTCCTTCTCCTGATTGAGACGAAAGCTATCCACCATATTCGTTATGAAACTAAAAATCTTTTGCATAAGTTTAATTATTACCAAAACGAGAGTTTTGGGTCATAACTAAGGTACGTTAATTTTCAAAAATTGTTTCTTCTAAAGCCATCCAAGGACAAACAATGCTACGATAACGAGGTAACGTAAAAATTTTCCGATCAATATAAAAGAGAAGCTTGAGATCCAAGGAGCCCTAAAAAAACCTAGTGCAACTGACATGATGTCTCCAATAAATGGAAGCCAGCTCAATAAGCCTAACCAATGTCCATAACGCTGAACCTTGTCCTTCCATCTTAATATTTTATTTTTTGGAACTTTTAACCTCTCTAACCATTGGGGTTTACCTAGCCGGCCAATGACGAAATTAAACCATCCTCCGCCAGCATTTCCTATTGTTGCATAAAATAAAGTAATCCACGGGTCATATCCGAGCACAAGCATACTCACCAAAAAAACCTCTGAGGTTATGGGTAAAAATGTTGCTGCTAGGAAACTAGTGATCAACAACCCAAGGTATCCGATTTCAAACTCCATCATAAAAAAAGCCGGCAATTGCCGGCTTTACATTTGTATGTTCTTATTCCTCTATTGAACAATCATTTTTCTTGAGAATGATGTTGTTCCACTCAACAATGTAACGGTATAAATACCGCTAGAAAGTTGCGCTGTATCAAGAGCGATTTTATTTTCACCTTGATTTAGACTTTTGCTTTGTACGCTAACAAGTTTACCTGAAAGGTCTGTGATTTCCATGGACATGTTTTGCGCATTATTCATGAATACATGTAATGTACCTTCTCCTGATACTGGATTTGGAAATACATTACCTACTGTAAAGGCCGTATTATTTTCTTCTATTCCAATGGTTGGATCAAAATTTAATCTTACATACGGTGTCCCAGTTTGGTAATACCAGGTGTTGTCTGCAAGGTCTAAAAAGAAAGACGTTTGAGGCTCCGATGTTCCCGCCGTTGAGACCCTAAGACCCTCACCAAATGAACCTATAACGGCTAAGTAAGTTGTATTAGCAATTACGTTAACTGGACTTAATAAAGGAACTGTTAAGCTCGTGTTTTGCATTTGCTGCGTGAGCGTTAATACATCAGACTCCATCTCATAAATAAAATCGCCTGTAGCTACGTCCACTGAGTATAGCTTCACATAAAACTCCGTTCCAAGCTCTGCTCCATTTGTCCCTCCTGGTATTCGTATGTCAATAGCTTTAAGGGTTTGATCTGCCCATACATCAAATAGATTACCGGACTCAAATCCATTTACTCCATTTGTTGTACTTCCTCCTGGAGATCCATTGTCACGCGCATAAATAAAGTCACCCACGGCAAAACTGATATCATCTATTTCGTTGTTCCCGGGTACATCGTCCGTGGAGTCTGAGCTAATTGTTTGAACAATCGTATAGTTGCCATTCGCATCAGGCGTGAAAGGCGTACTGAGTGTCAGAATTGCTGTATCCAACGAAATGATTTCAGCAGGATCACTTGAACCAACAAATGCTCCCCCATTGACATCCGCATTCAATGCAACATTGGTTTGTGTATTCGCCCCACCATTAAAGACAGCAACCTCAAAATCTATTGGAGCAACTTGTGTCAACGGAATTTGATAGTAGTTCAGGCCTTCGGTACCCCAATATGTTTCAGTAATTTCTAGATCATTATCTGGGTTTGTGACCAAACGCACATCGTCAATGTACCAACCATAGGTTATCCAAACGTTTGGGTTTTCAGCAAATGATGGGAAATTAGTCGTCCAACTGAATTGAATCCAAATGGGAGCATTATCTGTTTCTAGAATAGTTGCTAAATTAATTTGCTTAAGGTCCGGATTGTCATAGGCAGCTCCACCAGAAGCTGATAAAACAGGGACGTCAAGGTTGTCTCCTACGGGTGTAAACACAATTCCATCCGTACTAATTAAAATTTGTTGAAGGTCATTAAACCTAGCGCCGTATTGTTCGAATTCTAAGGTAACTTGAT
>MDTB01040936.1_pt1 | contig 13111 bp, 9 predicted proteins | sample 811161 | NCBI WGS metagenome assembly MDTB01 (sample SAMN05326650, study PRJNA326480) | marine metagenome | isolation source: seawater | place: Mediterranean Sea | collected 2009 | reverse complement strand
CCTGAATCATTTCCATCTATGACAATAACATCAATTGATGTCCCAGAACCAAAGGGATTTTCTGCATCATTTTCATACAACTTTTTTGTGCCTGATGAAAAAGTTGACGATTCAGGTGATCCGAGAGCAGAAGGCTCTGCAAGTATTGATGACAAGGCCTTATCATCCGGCCAACTTAGAAACATCGAGGCAAAGTCTCCTCGATACACCAGCTTCTCTTTCCAACCGGTTACCGTAAAAACCAACTCCGCAGCAGATAATGAGTTTGTAACAGATCTTTCAAAACCAGAAAATGTTGGCCAGCTAATAATAGAAAACTTTTCAAAGATCCAAAGTGAATTAGACATAGCAACAAAGGGAACAAGCGCTCTTGTTTTGCAAGATCAGCCTATAGCATCTCGCCTTTCTGAGCTTACTCACGTCTCTGTTGATATGAGGGCAGACATCGATGGAGATGATGCCGATAAGGCACAAGTCCTTAATGAACTAACCAGCGAGCTTGTAAGCGGTGATCTAATCTTGAAGCTTATGTCAGACATTGCAACTGATGGTGTAACATATGTTGATTCATTTGATGATGTTGATATTAAAGATGAAAAGCTGTCTGATTTAAGCAAGATAAAAGTGTACTCACAAATTAATAACAAGTTTATTGGATCAATTTTAAGGAACTCTGCTGGTGATTCATTAAGCCCGTTTTCTGGCAGGATGTCTGAGTTTTTAAGCTCAGTTGGAAGCCTGCAAACAAATGCTCGTACAAGGGCTAGAATGGTTTCAATAGCTGAAGACGACTTCTCAAGTACGATAGTTCCAATATCCTATAAGAAGGTTGAGCAAGGTGAATTTAAGAATGCCGCAAAAGTCATTGGTTATGTAGTTGATAAGCATGAAATACTAGCTGACGGATCAATTTCAGAGAAAGATCCCATAGTACTAACTAGTCCTATTATTGGTGCAGGTTTTGACTCAAAGGTAAAGTACGGCGCATGCTACTCTTATTCTATAAGGGCAATTGCTTTGGTCCAAGCACAGGCTTTAAATGAAGAAACAGGCGATATTTTTGCAATTAATGCATTAGTTTCATCAAGGCCGTCAGACGCACAAATTGTAAAATGTGTTGAAACAACCCCACCACCTCATCCCTCAGACATAAAGTACGTGTGGGACTATGAAGTTAATAAGCTAATGGTTATGTGGAACTTTCCCCCTAATTCACAAAGGGACATAAAAAGGTTCCAGCTGTTTCGAAGAAAGAGCATTAATGATCCGTTTACGATGCTTATAGAGTATGACTTTGATGACAGTGTAATTCCTACACCAAGATCAGAGACGCCTCTGGCATCATCTGTCATTTATTCTAGAAACCCTATAACTTTTTACATAGATGATGAATTTACAAAAGATTCTAAGTATATTTACACCCTGTGCTGTGTAGACGCACATGACTTTACATCAAACTATGCTGAACAGATTGAGATTACATTTGATCGGTACAAAAATAGCCTGATTAGAAAAATGATATCGCCCTCAGGGGCACCGAAGCCATACCCCAACTTTTATCTAACTTCAGGACTAACAGTCGACTCTATGAAAGATAGTAATCACTTTACAGCTACCATATTCTTTGATCCGGAATACTTATCTATCGTAGACAAGAATAATGAGGACATACACTTTCTTGCGACCAACAAGAATGACGGGGTTTATAAATTGCAGATCTTAAATATCGATAGGCAAAATGCCAAAGTCATTACAATTAACGTAGATGATTTACGCTCTTCGGAATGAAAATATATTTACCATTGGAGTTTAATACATGGGATTCTTAGATCACTCAACAAATAATATTATAATCGATGCAGTGCTTACAGATACTGGTCGAGCATTTTTAGCTAGAAATGATGGCTCATTTTCAATTGTGAAGTTTGCATTTGGGGATGATGAAGTAGACTATTCAATTATTCAAAAGTTCGGAAGGACTGTTGGAAAAGAAAAAGTCGAAAAAAATACACCAATATTCGAGGCACAGACAAACGCTTCATTAGGCCTAAAAAATAGGTTAATAAGTGTCTCAAATCCAAACCTCATAAGGCTACCATCATTTACATTATCAGGCGACGGCTTAAACTCCGCCGGCACAAGCCTGGCAATGACTAGGTCCGGTGCAGGATCCGCAAGGTCTTTAACATTAACTCAAGATGTACAGAATGAGACCACAATTGATGTAGAATTACGAGATCAAGCATTTATTATTGAAGTGCCTAATCGTTTTCTACAATTACGCGGCCTGACACCTGATAACGTTGACAGCGATTCGATTGCAACCTATATTGTTACACGGGATCCTAATACTACCGCGATTGGTGGTTCAAGATTAACTGCTGAGGTTGAAACAAAATCGATTACTGATGCACAGTTTTTGGTATATGGTAATGCTAGTGACAAAAATACGATATCAACCGTCTTAAGGATATCCGGAATTCAGTCAGGTGCAGTTAAAGAATTTGAAGTGACGGTAACAAAGTAACCTGAGTAGAGGAAAAAAGGGATGGCAACATTTAAGGAAATCTCGGCTGCTGATATTAAGACCACTAGGTCTTCTTTGAATCAGCTTGTAGACATTATTCAAGAAGACGTATCTGGATCTTCTACAAGAAAGAAATATCAGGTATTTGTGACAGGCGGGATCGGACCCGGTGTGACGTCTTCTCTTTTTCAAACTGTGTTTGATCAAGATTTTACACTACAGACAGCAAATCCGATTTTGGACATGTCGGTTGGTTTATTTAGGACATGTGCGACAGTACAAGACATCAAGTCAGGTGAAGATGCTAGTGGTAAACTGTTGTTTCCATCTACATCTTTGATGATGAGAGAAAAAATTGAGGTATATGAACAATATGCTCAAGTCTTATTAGGGAATAAGGCTGATTCATTCTCTGCTCCTTTTGGCGATTCTACTTCTACAAACCAAATTAATGAAGCGCTGTTTATAAATGTTAAGCGTCTTTTTGCAAGGGATAAAATTAAAAGAGAGACATTCGCGTTACGGATGTACCAGTCTGCCAGTCAGCCTCAGTTCCAAGGAGCAACCACCGCAGGGGGTGCAAAGAACCGTACTGATGGCGCCGCAGGCCAGGGGCGTTTCATCACTTCTCCGAACTTACTGTATACTTCAACAGGCAGCATGAAAATCTATACTGACGTTGGTAGCGCAGTTAATAAGCGTGCTACTTTCGGTGGCGAGGTTGGTAATATTGTAGACTCATCAGACACTAGCAAGAGCGTAGGGGTTATGTTCTACGATCAAGGAATTGCAGTATTTGATGCATCAAAAGTAATTGCTGCTAAGCAGCCAGTATCAGGTGTCATTGATGCAATGTCAGATACTGGGTTTAATGACGTTCCGGCTGGTCGGACAGTAATTGGTGGCCCGTCGAATCAGGCTAATGCAAATGCATTCTTTATTCCTGACCTCTTTACGTCTGCCTCTATAGATAACATTATTGATCATGTTGCTTCATCTAGGTTCCAATCAGGCTCACTAACTGCTGCAACGTTTCAAAATGTTACAAATATCAATTCAACGTTGATCTTCTGTAGAGCTACGGCGGATGAGTTTAATTACTCGTCTAACCCTACATATACAGACGTTGAAAACAGAATTGTTGTAATTGATGATGGCTCTGAAGATACGCAGAGGTCTTTTACTTTCCCGACGACAGTGGGTCTTTATGATGCTAATGATAATATGTTAGCGGTTGCAAAGATGTCACGTCCGGTAGAGAAAAATGATGAAAAGGATTTGACGATTCGGATACGACTTGATTTCTAGGTGCTCCGGAGGGAATTGTGGCGCTCATACCATTAACGCCGGACTTTTTTGAGAACCAGTCCCTAACGGCTCACCCTCGGAGAACATTTAGCTCTTCTTCAAACGGGCAAATCACGGGTTCAGTTAAGGTTTTTGCACAATCAAGTCCTATAGAAAAAGAAGCATTTAAGCTTTCTGCTTTTAACGAATCAGAGTTTAACGCTACTGGATCAATTGATTCATTTCGTGAGCAGTGGGCTATGGCTTCTCGTGGCTTTACTGTATCTGGCTCTATCTTGCCGGTATCTGCGACAAACGTAACGTTTTTTGCCGAACAGTACATGGACAAGGTTAATTCTTCGTCGATGTCACTACGTCGGCAAAAGGCTGTAGGGGTAACTAGGTTTGAACCGTCTTTAAGGTTTACGGCTGACACTTTAAGAAAGAACGTCGTAAAAGACGTTCTTTTTTCTAATTATCGGGTAAAATACCCGTCACTCCAATGGGCTGTTTCAAACTATCACACACTAAACTTTTTTAGATCTGAATATCCTCATGATGTCCCAGTTTCCTCATCACTAATTTACCCTGCACCTTCTTCATCGCTAACAGGCGAAACAGTATACCGCCCATCAAAAGCTTTCACTTTTGAGTTCTATATAAACCCCAGGTACACCAGCGATAGTCGCGATGGTCATGACTCAGGTCAAAGCAAGATCAATTCGTTGTTTCACGCCGGAACGATTATGCATATGTCTTCATCATATGCTGTGTCATTGGTAACAGGTAGTAATGTTGATATTGATGGTCGTCCAAACGGGTTTAGGTTGTTATTACAACTATCTTCCAGCGCTGAAATTGCACCTTCTGAGCTAAACATTGGTCAGGTCGAAGATGGCACCCTAACACATGATACAGCTTTTGGACCATACGGACAATACACACGTGGCAATTTAGCATTTGTTTCAAGTGATAATTCCCTACAGTTTAACAAGTGGCATCATGTAGCAATCAGGTGGGGAGGAGATTCCGTACAGTCTGGCACAGGATCATTTATGATAGATGGTGTTGAAGACTCAACATTTGTCATACCATCAGCCTCCGTTATACCTCAAAGCTTTGACGATCCTTTGGGTGATCCTGACGCATTGTTTATAGGTAACTTTTACGAAGGGGAAAATAAGGCTGACTATGCTAGCAGCGACTTTAATTTTATATCACAGTTCTTTAATGCAAATGCAGCTAACGTAGAGGGAGTAACTGACTCCACAAACGGCTCTTGGACAAATGACCCACCGAACTATACGATGAGGCACCCCCTTGAAGCTGAAGTGCATGAGTTAAAAATTTATGAAACGTATAGAGATGATCAAGATATCTCATATGCAATAAAAAATGGTGTAAAAGACATCGGCGCTGAAGAGGGGCTAATGTTCTATGTACCACCGTTCTTTACACCGGAATCTAGAAAAAGAGAGGTGCTGCTAACACCGTTCCAATCATATCGCTCATTCACAGATGATCCTTTTAACGTAGCTTTATCATTTGGGGTTGGCGGACACTTAATAAACCTTGAAAATTTTTGTAGGGAATTTGTAAGAAAAGAATATCCTAGAATGTTGTTTTTGACTGCATCTACAATTAATAGCAGTACTGAGTGGGCTACTGCAAATGAATTTTTGTTTGCAACAGGGTCCGTAAGAAAACGGAACCTTACAGTACTTCCGAATGATAACGGTAATTTTAAGCCTAACTTTTTACTGCTAAACTCAGGCACATATACGAGCCATCCAGCCTCTGGAAGTTTGTTGCGGAAGTATACTAACGATTTCGGAACCACTGACCTTAGCTTAATAAGCTTGACTGACATGGTATATACCGGTTCCATACTACCAGGCCTTATAGCACCTGACGCAGGTATGCCATCAGGCAAAAACTCAATTATACAGACGATCGCAGGTGCCAGCCCAGAAGATCCAGGTGTACCGGCTGGGTCTGTACTGACTGTGCTTCAAAGGACTAGGGATTCTTCATCAAATGAAGTTGTATTTTTTGATGCATCAAACTTATTTTACGGAAATAAGATATACCCTGGAACCTTTTCAATCTTTGATAATCATATCACAGGATCAGGTGGAAAGGTAAAGATGAAGTTTGTAGATAACGGACTTGGATCACTGCACAGAGCTGACTGCTCTGGTTCCCACCCTGTATGGAGCACTGTTGGAAACATAGTCTATGAAGAAGGGGTCGCATGTATACTGTCACCTGTTGTTCCCTATTATGGAAAAGAGTTTTTTAAGACAGAATTTCAAGGTGAGCAAAACATTCACATTTTGGAGGCAATGGTACCATGCCCAGCCGGCCAAATTAACTCATCTTCCAACCCACAATTTGCAAAGTTAATCCCATCAGACTATGCATCAGAAACCTCTGAGGAGTTTGTTTACATTACTGGAATAAACTTTCATGATGAGAACCTTAATATTATAGCAAGGACAAACCTTGCACAGCCGGTTGTCAAAAGAGACATCGACAAATTTATGTTTAAGGTTAAGATAGATTTTTAATGAGTTTGATATTAGGATTGGATGTTTCTACTTCATGTACCGGATGGTGCGTTATTGACGATAGGGGCACCTTAGTAGACATAGGCAGTATACCATTAGGAAAACACAAAGGGGTCTACAAGAAGGCCGGTGAGGTTAGCAGGGTCCTTTGTAATATACTAATCAGCCATGAAATTTCGCTAATCTATATAGAAGAGAACTTACAGTCTTTTCGCCGCGGCTTTTCCTCAGCTCAAACGTTATCAACCCTAGCTAGGTTCAACGGAATTGTTTCTTTGTTGACATACCAGCACTTTGATATGGAACCGGTTCACATTAATGTAAACGCAGCCAGAAAGTGCTTAGGTATTAAAATTATAAGTAAGAGAAAAGGTGGCGCGCCCACCAAAGAACAGGTACTTGATTGGGTCACTGAGCAAATTAAAGACAAAAGTTTTTCTTGGCCTACAAAAATACTAAAGGGCGGGCCGAATAGAGGCAATGAAGTCCTAGATCCTACTTCCTTTGATATGGCTGATGCATATGTCATAGCAAGGGCCGGACTAATAATTGATCAAAATCCCACATAGGAGTTGTACATCACCGACTAGCAATCTTATTATTGGATAGGTGATTTATGTCTTCTACGAATGAAAAAATAGCGTTTTTATATCGAGTATTCGGTCATGCTGTAGTGGGCAACGATGGAATTAATGTCTCAGTAAAATGCCCAAAGTGTGGAGATTCATCTTCCGGAAAAAAGAAGCTTGTTATCAGGCTTGATAACGACGCACATCATTGTTGGGTCTGTGATCTTAAGGGAAAGAACCTACTATCAACTTTAAGAAAATATTTTCCAGCATATGTTGATGAGTATAAAGGGAAGTTCTTAAGCGGAAGACAATATTCTATTGTTGCTGAGGAACCTGAGCATATTGATGTAACAATACCTAAAGGGTTCAAGCTGCTTTCATTGTGTAGCGGCTCTAGCGATCCGGATGTTAAAGACACTATGTCATATGCAAGATCTCGAGGGTTAACGAAAAGAGACTTTTGGTACTTTCGATTAGGGACATGTTCAACAGGAAGATTTAGAAGAAGGTTAATTATGCCGTCGTTTGATGAGGACGGCAACCTAAATTATTATGTTGGGCGTTCAATCGATGATGATACAAAGATGAAGTATGTCAATGCAAAAGTACCAAAAAAGACAGTAATTTTTAATGGCATTAACATAGACTGGAAGTCAGAGCTTACGTTAGTGGAAGGCCCAATGGATTTAGTGAAGTGTAATGATAATGCTACATGTTTATTGGGATCATCATTAGGAGAGTCTTATGCATTGTTTGAAAACATAGTAAGAAACGGTACTCCGGTTTTATTGGCCATGGATCCGGATGCTGCAGGAAAAGCGCAAGAAATTGCAAAAAGGCTAGCTTACTACGGGATAGATGTTCGCGTGTTGGATGTTGCACCTTTTGATGACGTTGGAGAAATGTCAAGGGATGATTTCGTGATAGCTAAAAAAAATGCAAAAAGGTGGAGCCACAACGACAGGCTTTTTCATATGATTAAGTCTTTGAAAAGTGGATCCATTATATGAGAACATTAGACAGGGATTATTATGAGTTTTAAGTGCATTCATATAGCTGACGTACACTTTCGAGGGTTAAGTCGTCATGAAGAATATAAAGAGTCGTTCACAGATTTAATGGCTCAGGCCAAAAAGTTAAAACCTGACGTCATATATGTCGGTGGTGATATAGTTCACTCAAAGACACAAGGGATATCTCCGGAGCTTATTGACATTCTTTCGTGGTGGTTCACAGGTCTGGCTGAAGTTGCGCCTACACATGTTATTTTAGGGAACCATGACGGGCTAATCAATAACCGTGATCGCCAAGATGCTATATCGCCTATTGTGAGTGCATTAAATAATCCCAGGATACATCTTTACAAGGATTCAGGTGTATATCCTACCGGAGTTGAAGGGTACAACTGGTGTGTGTTTTCATGCTTTGATGAAGAGAATTGGGAGAACGTAAAGCCGGCTCCAGGTGAAGTAAATATTGCATTGTACCATGGTGCAGTATGTGGATCATTAACTGACATCAACTGGAACATAGAAGGTGAGATTGAGGCTAGCTTTTTTGACGGATTTGATTTTGCGTTCTTAGGTGACATTCACAGGTTGCAGTATCTAGATCAAGAGAAAAGAATCGCATACTGTGGTTCAACGATCCAGCAAAACTATGGTGAGGATCCTGGAAAAGGGTTCTTGTTTTGGGAGATTGACGACAAAGATAGTTTTACTAGCACATTTCATGAAGTAAAGCATTCAAAGCCATTTATCACTATAGAGTGGAAAGGAAATGTACCATCGACGCTAGACGAAGCAGAGATTGGGCCTGATGGATCCAGATATAGAGTTCGTGCAGCGAAACCGGTGCCTCAAGCTGAAATAAAACAGCTCCATTCAGCCCTTAAAGAATTTAAGCTAGCATCTGAGATTGTGTGGAAGCATGACTATGAATCAGAAGTTGGTGTTATTTCCACTGATGCAGGAGAAATTTTAACTGAAGACCTTAGAGATACACGCACTCATACAAAGCTAATGAGAAAGTTTTATTCATCTATAGAAATGCCTGATAACGAGTGGGCATCGCTAGAAGATCTAACCCAAAAATATGTCGGTCAGGTAAACAAGGACGGGGAGATTTTAAGAAATTCAAAGTGGTCAATAAAGCGGATGGAATTTGATAACACATTTGCATATGGTAAGGGTAATGTAATCAACTTCGATAAACTATCAGGAATCACAGGTCTGTTCGGCCGGAACAGGATCGGAAAGTCTTCAATTCCTGGCACACTAATGTATACACTTTTCAATACTACGGATCGTGGGCCGATCAAGAACTTACATGTTATTAATTCTAGAAAAGGGCACTGTACTTCGAAGGTAGATATCAGTGTTAATGGCGTTTTATATAGGGTTGAGCGTCAATCTGTAAAGCATCAAAATAGGAAAGGCATCGTCAATGCTACCACTCACCTTAACTTGTTTAAGATTGACTCTGAAGGAAATGAAATTCAAGACATGTCGGGTGAACAAAGGCGGGAGACAGAAAAAGTATTAAGGCAGCTGATAGGTACCTCTGACGACTTCTTAATGACGTCATTAGCTAGCCAGGGTGAGATGAATACATTTATCAAACATCGTGCTACTATGAGAAAAGAGATATTGACGAACTTTTTGGACTTAGGCATATTCGAGCAGATGTATGGCCTGGCAAAACTAGATTCAGCAGAAATCAAGGCACTGTTAAAAAACGCTCCAGATCGTGAGTGGGATACGGTTATAGATGAAAAGACTCGTCAAAAAGTGCTAAAGTCTCATGAGAGAGAAGGGCTAGAAAAAGAAATAAAGACCCTTAGGTCTAGAATGCAAAGCCTTAAGATTAGCCTTGCAACACACAAAGACAAGGACATGGTCACAACTTCTGATGTGGCTGCACTTGAAAAAAGGCTTCAAACATCAAGGCTTGACCATAATAAGGCGCTGGAGTCAAAGAGCGTTGTAGAAAGTGATATCAATATCTTAGATGAAAAAATATCAAAGATTGCAATAATCAAAGAGCAGTTTCCTATCGAGGAGTTGCGAGAAAGAAAGATTGCCTTGGAGGATCTAGAGAGAACTCTTAGGGAGTTGCAGCACCAGCGAGATATGGAGAAGCAGCTCCTAGAAAGCAAAAGAAAGCTAGATGAAAAATTAGCGCCTTGTGGATGTACGAAAAATCATTTACCATCTTGCCCGCATGTTAAAAATGCTGACAAGCATAAGAAGCAAATAGAAAAACAACTTAGTAAACTAAACGATTCTAAAGATAGGGTTCGTGCAGCGCAAAAGTCTTTAAAGGTTATGCAAAAAGAAAACCTGTCAGAAAAGATTTCAAAATATGACTCTATACTCATACAAGAGTCAGAGCTAGCTGTTGAAAGGTCGGATGCGTCTGTGAGGATTCATTCTTTAACGACTTCGTTAGTTTCAACAGAGAGTAGTATAGAGTCAATGACCAGACAGCTAGCAGATATGAAACTACGGGTCTGTGATAATGGTGGCTCACAAGAAGTTGCATCCCTTAAACAAGACATTGTTGATCTTAACACCACTATCAATACGTCAGATGCTAAGCGCCTAGCAATATCTGAAGTCATCGGCCTCATAACTAGTGATATTCAAAAGTTAGAAGAAGAAAAACAAAAATATACAGAGCTATTAGCGAGGTGGAGAATATATGAGCTATTTATGAGTGCTGTTTCTAAGAAGGGGATCCCGCTACAGATTATAACGTCTCAACTTCCGCTAATCAATGATGAAATTTCTAAGATCCTACAAGGTGTTGTAGGCTTTACTGTAGAGCTAGAAGCAGACACTAATTCAAACGCAATGGACGTATATATTAACTACGGAGATTCACGTAGGATAATTGAATGTGGTTCTGGAATGGAGAAGCTGGTTTCTTCAATAGCAATTAGGGTAGCATTAATTAATATATCATCTTTGCCAAAGGCAGACGTCTTAGTGATTGATGAGGGTTTTGGAGCATTGGACGAAATGAATGTGGAGGCCAGCAATAGATTACTACAATCTCTTAAAAAGTGGTTTAGGAATATCTTGGTCATATCACATGTTGATGCAGTAAAGGACTCTGTTGATAATGTCCTTGATATAACAAGTAAAGAAAAAAATGCAAGAGTTGTTTTCGACTAGGAGAAAAAAATGAAAAATAACGAAGTACAAGATTTAGCGAGTTTAAGGCAGTTTGTTCTGCAGGCATATAATTCTCTCGAAGGGAGAAATGAGCCTACGACTGTTATGAAAGTTAGTGATGTCGCACCGACACTATCTACTATTATTAACAGCATTGATGACCTGTTAAGAGACTATGTCAAATTTGAAAAGTAGTTGGCAAAAATTAGATGATTATCGCGAGATAAAAAAGCATGATAATATACCGATTGTAAGACCTATTGGGCACGTTCATGCAACACCTGCAGATTGTCCAGTTTGCAATAGGGTGTTTAAAGATCATGCAGATATTACGTCATATGAATTATTCCAATGTTGCGACGAATGTTCCATGGAATGGGCTCAACCTAACAGGCAAAAATGGTCTGATGGATGGCGTCCTGAGCAGAGACAAGTCGATGCATTTATAAAAGAACGCAAAAAGCTTCCAACATATGTAGTAAGATAAAGGACCTCAACAATATTTAGAACAGGGCACATGGAGAATACTAATGCTAACATTTGAAGAAACAAATGCAATTGGACAAATTTTAGATAGCACCTGGGGAAAAGGTGGTAGCGGCTTAGGGTCAGTGACACACTCTATGCAAGGTGACTTGCTGGTTGTAAAGTACCAGTGTATAGTTACTTTTGCAAGTGAAAGATCCCTCAGCTCTCAAACAAAGCGTCTTGCTGAAGAGTCTGTCTCACTTCTTAGTAAAGTTGTTACAGGACTTAAGAAGCAGTTTAAAGAAAAGACAGGCAATACACTTAAGCTAAAAGAGGGACTGAATAAAGATTCCGTAGAACTAGTTTCTGCCACATCAGTTAACCCGCGAAAGATTGCTTACTATAGAAGGTTTGTTGAGTTTAAGGTAGAGAATTAATGCCACCTGTCAATAAGCAGCGGCAGGTCAAAGAGATAGTACGATGTGGAAAAGATCCAGTATACTTTTTTAACAAGTATGTGAAGATCCAGCACCCCACCAGGGGGCTGTTGCCATTTAATACGTACCCATTTCAAGATGACTGCGTTCAAGATTTTAAGGATCATCGATTTAATGTGATCCTTAAGTCTAGGCAGCTAGGCATTTCTACGCTTAGTGCCGCTTACGCTGTTTGGTTGGCAATTTTTTATAAAGATAAAAACGTCCTAGTTATTGCGACAAAACTTTCGGTTGCAATGAACTTTATTAAGAAAGTCAAAGTCGCGTTGCGCCATGTTCCGAAGTGGCTAGTTTTGCCTGAAGTTGTTAGCAACAACAAACAATCAGTTGAGTTTAGTAATGGATCAACCATAAAGGCAATTCCCACCTCTGATGATGCCGGTCGTTCCGAAGCTTTGTCATTACTGATTGTTGATGAGGCAGCGTTCGTTAGAAACTTTGACGAGCTTTGGATGGGGCTGTATCCTACACTGTCAACCGGTGGTCGTGCTATTGTGTTGTCAACGCCAAACGGTGTCGGCGGGCAGTACTATGATCTATACATGAAGGCTGAGTCTGGAGAAAATGAGTTTAATCCTATAAAGCTACCATGGGATGTGCACCCTGAGCATGGAGAAGACTGGTTTAACAATGAGTCTAAGAACCTATCAAAAAAGCAGGTTGCTCAAGAGCTGCTATGTGATTTTGCAGCTTCAGGAGACACATTTCTAAACGTTAGTGATATTGAATATATTCGAACCAACGTTCGGCCTCCACTAGAGAGATGGGGCCCTGAGATGGGTGTATGGGTATGGAAATACGCACTATCAGATCACAAGTATGTTATATCTGCTGATGTGGCTAGGGGCGATGCAAATGACTATTCTGCATTTCATGTAATAGACACCAATGATTCAGAGGTTGTTGCAGAATATAAAGGAAAGATACCTCCTGACCAGTTTGCAATTTTATTAAATGAAGCAGGCATGAGATATAACAAGGCTGTTTTATGCCCCGAGAACAACACATACGG
>MDTB01211969.1_pt1 | contig 13112 bp, 10 predicted proteins | sample 811161 | NCBI WGS metagenome assembly MDTB01 (sample SAMN05326650, study PRJNA326480) | marine metagenome | isolation source: seawater | place: Mediterranean Sea | collected 2009 | reverse complement strand
CTGTTGTCCCAACAAACGGAACTCCTAATTCTCTTGCTCTTGGTTTTTGTCCGTAAGAATGTGAACAAATTATCATTACTAAAAAAACTGTAAATATTCTTTTCATATGGGTTAGTTTGTAATATGGCACAACGAGGAATTATACGTACTCCCTTTATTTTCCTTGTTTACGAAGTTAGAAAAATTTAAATGGGCAAAGGTATTTCGAATATTTTTCAAATGGGCCAAATTTACGCGCGAGCAAAGCTGAAGGATCCTGATAAGCTCCAGAACAGGATAGAATAAATTTATATTAGGCGACTAGGCTACAGCGTGGGCTCCATGTTTTTTCTCTATCTCTTTTATTTGGATTTTATGGGAAGGACCTAGGTAATTCAGCCAAAAAACTAGGAGAAGGTTATGAGTGAAGACTTAAATCAACGAGCACTCTAATGGGGTCTGTTTTTTATTGATATCGTTTATGATTAGAAAACTCTGACATAGCCGACATATGGTAAAGCAGGTATAACCGATCCGATTTCAGGTATAACGATCGCTCCAATGTCAAAAGAATTTTTCTTTGAAAGAATTCTTATGCCATGAATACCAAAATAAAAGCTATTTGGAATCACATAGTTCTCCGAGAGCAGTGCAATACTTTTGCTAATTCTATGCGTTCCGGATATCATCATGACAGGATAATCTGATAATTCCTGATCTATTAGGCCATAGCCCGCTCCTATAGATAGGTTTGTTTCAGATTGTCCTAAGGTAAAAACACCATATCCCAAAGTTGCGGTTCCCTCATCAGCAAAGCCTGCCATGATAAATCCACCTCCCAAATGAATATTTTCTGAAAGATCAAAACCTACTTTAGGGGTAAGAAACCAAATTGGAGAACCTAAGACCGTTGAGATAAACTCCAAACCCCCACCAATTGATATGTTTTTCGTAACACCATAGTTCACAAAGTTTGTGGTAACTAGTATGTTTTGATAATATCCTTTCCCTTTTTTTATAGGGATTCCGGTTGGTCCAAAAAAATATCTTGTATCATGTGGATTAGCAAATTCAAATCTCCCTTCATAATCATAATTCTCCAATGAATGTATATTTGAGGCAATCAAATTCATCTCTCCATTTACCGTCTTTAAGAGGATTCTTCCATCGCCTTGTTTTAATAAAACTCCCTTATAATCATCCCCATTTTTCATTTTAATGATTACCATCTGGTCTTGTTTTAGTGTATCTGTTTGAGAAAATACATTGTTGAAAGAATAAATTAACAAGCCAATGAGTATGATTTTAGATAGTAGGGTATACATTTTTTTATGGTTATCAACGTTCTGTGTATAGAGCGTATCCCAAAGGTTATGCACTATACACCTTGTTGTGGCTAGTTTTTCTTTCTTATGATTTTCACAATTCGGTTAAGTGTAATCTCCGATAAATTCCATTCATAACCTTCAAAATCGGTAGTGTTGATAAATTGAACAACTACCGCATCAATATCTTTTTGATATTCCGCAAGACTTTGATATCGAACGACTAAACCTCCGTGATTATATTCATAGGGATAGATTTATTGTTCTCCTTCTTCAAATACAGAATCATCATTTAAAGCTCTTAAAAATGTGCCAACATCCCATATTCACGAGCCTTAAAATCTTCCTCATAACCCACATAATATCTACTCATAACATCATGTAAATTAACATCTGTAATTTAAAAGAAGATATTCTTGCGTTTTAAAGGTTCCAATATTTTCTCTTTGATATAATCATTATGGCTGTAACCTAAGACATAGTCCATGATCCTACGAAGCAATAAATAATTGGTGTTGGAATATTCATATCCTTCATCTGGGTCAAAGCTGGCCGACAGATCTAAGGCAAAGTCGAGGGCATTTTGACAATTTCCCTGTTCGTCTAACCAGTAGGATGGATTATCTTTATAATGAGGAATCCCAGGTCGATGTTGAACCATCATTTTTATAAAGTGATTTCTTCGGCATTTTCTATTCTTCCTTTTAGATCTGGTAGGTAATCTGTTAGAGGTTTATCAAAAAACAAACGCTATTCTTTGACCAATTTAGTAGATGCTATAGCGGTATATAACTTGCTAATACTGACAATTTTGAATAGTGAATTTGGATCGGATGGTATTTTGTTATCTCTATCTTTCCATCCACTTGTGTAAAATGCTGGTGGTTTCTCTCCTTGGTCCACATAAACAATAGGATTCTAATTATTAAGGTCTTTGTCTTCTTAGTCATAAATCCCGGAATAACAGCTTTTTAAATTAGCTACAACGAGGAAATATAAGTATTACATTTATTCCCCTTGTGTACGAAGTTAGAAAAATTTAAATCGGCATAGGTATTTTGAATATTTTTCAAATAGATCAAAGTTACGTACGTATAAATTTGAGTGGTCTTGATATGCCCTAAAAAAGATATTAACCCTAAAATAAGCTATTAAAAGGAATGAAAAGCCCTTTAATTTTAGCTTTCTTTATGTTGTTATAAATTTTCCATTAACTCCATTGGAGACAAAATCCCAATAGGTTGATGAGGACTCCCCAATTGATATCTCTTGTATTGATGTCTGCGCTGTATATATTGGCTGGTATCAGCCATTTTATCCAACCTGGATTCTTTCTTAAAATCACACCTAAATGGGTGCCCTATCCAGAGCTCACGAATTTTGTAGTGGGTGCTGTTGAGGTATTACTGGGTTTGTTTTTGTGGGTAGGTGCGCTCCGCTCTTATGCGGCGATAGGCGTTATCCTATTATTTCTAGCCGTTTTTCCAGCAAATGTGTACCATTTCCAAAAAGCCCGAAGAAAACGGCAACAAGTAGTGGCGACGGCCATCAGGCTCCCATTTCAGGCTTTATTGATATACTGGGCATATACTTTTGTTTGAAGAAAAAGATGGGGTTCTTTTGCGCATTACAGTGAAAACAAAGGCGCCCTTAGATTAATACATTCTTTGATTGAAAAGGAGTCATTACTGCCAAATACTATTAAATGTGGTATTTTAGTTTCTTAATCAATTTAGATGTTGCACAAAATAAGAAGAAAGTTATTAAAAATAGGACTAGGCCTGCTCTTAATCATTGCAATGGCTTGGGCAGGATTAAGAATTTTTTTTCATCTCAAGGAGATTCCCATTTATGATGCTCGGCTGACCTATAACTTTATTTTTCACTCAGATCGACCACTGAAGCAATATAAAAATCTAGCCCAAAAACTAGGCTATACTTCATCGGATAAGTTACTGATTATTCATGCTGATGATTTAGGCTTAGCGAAATCAGTGAACCAAGCGTCTTTTGATGCACTCTCAAAGGGATTTGTCAATTCAGCCAGTGTCATGATGCCTTCGCCTTTCGCCAAAGAAGTGTCCGCTTATTATAAGTCCCATCCGCAGATTGATTTGGGCTTACATTTGACTTTTACCGCAGAATGGGCGGGTTACAAATGGCCAGGTGTCGCATCCGCTGATAAGATCGGGAGTCTTCTAGACGATGAAGGCTTTCTGCATCAAAAGAAAGTAACGGTAATCAAAGAGGGGATTAATGCTGAAATAAGGGCCGAACTGCAAGCTCAAATTGACTACGCCCGGGCTTTGGGTATATCGCCGACCCACATGGACAGCCATGAAGGTACCTTATTTTTTGCCCCCACATTTTTTCGAACGTACATAGAAGTTGGGCATCAAAATAGAATACCTGTATTTGTGCCGAAGCTTTTGGCACCGCATTTTGATGAACACTTTCCTTTGCCCCCACAGGTAGTATTGGTAGATCAAATGTTTATGGCCTTAAATGGAACAGAATTAGATGCGATGGAGGCATATTATGAGGAGGTCCTTTCATCTATCAAACCGGGTTTGAATCAGCTATTGATTCATTTGGCATTTGATGATGAGGAGATGAGAAAAATCACCAAAGGCCGAGAAGCTTATGGAGCCAAATGGCGCGCAAAAGATTATCAAGTCGTATCCAGTACAAAATTTCAAGATTTACTTAAAAAAAACGAGATCAAGTTGATCCAATGGCGAGATATACAAGCGGTTTTATATCCCGATAATCGTCCCTAAAAAAGCAAGAGATTTCAAGCGTCGTTTACAATACGGTATTTTTTGTTGGTTTAAATTTGAATCTCTGTAAAAAGAATCATCTCTTAGGGATTTGGAGGTAAAGTCTTTCAACTTGATTCCGAGCCCAGGCCGTTTTTCTTAAAAAAGTCAGACTGGATTTGATCGATGGATCGTTTTTAAAACAATTGATATTGATCTTCAAAGCCATTTTTTCCCATCCATGATGCTTGACTAGGGCTTCTAGTACATCAGCGAGCTTGACACCTTGTAAAGGATTATTGGGTTGCTCAGGTTTTGGGTTATTGGGCAGATTTTTATTTTTAATAAAGAAGCCCTCGGACGGGTACTTTAAATTTTTCTTTTTGAGGTCTATGCTTCCCTTGATGATTCGAGCCCACAGAATAGAAAAGAAGCTCAGGTTCTTCGTTCAAAACAAATCTTCTTCGCGCTCTAGCATGAGAATAGAGGCTTGAGAGACGATGAAATATTTTTCTTTTTCATAGGTCACTTCGAAAGCCCCGTTTTGAAGGAAGATGGCTTTATCCCCTTCTTTGGCTTGCAGCGGTACATATTTCATTTGGTCTTCTTCTTGTTTCCAAGCATCATCTTCATCCATAGGTAGGGGAATTGGATATCCAGGCCCAACTTTTACAATGAAACCCGTTTGAATTTTTTCCTTTTCTCTTACGCCTGGGGGAAGCAAAATGCCACTGGTCGTTTTGTCTGATTCTTTCAAAGGTTTGATTAATACGCGATCTCCGACGATAATCAATTTTTTTAATTTATTTTCAGCAGTTAATTCCATAGGTTATTATAAAGGTAAAAAGTAGCTTTTTAGTTCGCAAATAAATTAGGAGAAGAGGGATCCGCTTCTTCATCGGTCGCCCTAGAGATTATCCTGGGATCCAATTGTTTGGTGGATTTAGCACCTAGTTTTTTAAGACTTTCTGCTCGTTTGACCAAGTTCCCTTTACCTTCACTTAGCTTTTTCATGGCTTCTTCATAATTGGATTGCGTTGTTTTTAGATTACTACCCACCTTGATGAGGTCATCAGTAAAAGCGCTGAATTTATCGTACATGGCACCCGCTTGTCGTGCGATTTCTATCGCATTTTTAGTCTGAGAATCTTGTTTCCAGATATAAGAAATCGTCCTGAGAGTGGCCAATAAGGTACTTGTAGAGACCAATACAATGTTTTTGTCCAAAGCTTTTTCATAAAGCTGATTGTCCTGTTGCAGTGCAATCAAGAGTGCGGGTTCGTTAGCCACAAACATCATCACATAATCAGGTTGCTTAATTTGATGGAGGTTTTGGTAGTTTCGAGCACTCAAGGTTTTGATATGAGTGAGTATGCTGTCCATGTGAAGCTTGAGCTGCTCCACCTTTTTTTCCTTCACCTCCTCTTCGATGTATCGGTTGTAGGCGGTTAAAGAAACTTTGGAATCAATCACCAAGCACTTATTGTCTGGAAGCTTGAGTATATAATCCAATCGTTGATTACTGCCATCTTCTGCTTTTAAATTGTGTTCTTTGAAATAATGCACATTTTTTGTGAGACCTACTTTTTCCAAAATGGACTCCAGTAAAATCTCACCCCAATTTCCTTGTGCTTTGGCATCTCCTTTCAATGCTCGGGTAAGATTTTCGGTTTCCGCACTCATTTGCTTATTTAGAGCAGTCATATTTTTCAATTGCTCACGCAGTGCCGTATTCCATTGGATACTTTCTTTATTGTTTTCAGTGACCTGCTGCTCAAATTTTTGAATGCGTTCTTTTAAAGGAGTGAGAATTTCACCTAAATTATTTTTATTTTGATCGGTGAATTTTTTTGATTTTTCTTCAAAAATTTCATTGGCAAGGTTTTTAAATTCCAATGAAAATTTACTTTGTATTTCACCTACTTCTTTTTTTTGTGTCTCTAATTTTTCTTTAAGATTTGAGAAATTGGCGGAAAGGGTCGCTTTTTCAGTATTCAAATTATCTGCTTTTGCGCGCTCCTCTTGCAACAATTCATTGGCTCGAGTCAAATCTTTCTCTAGCGATGCCGTACGGTCTTGCTCCATAATGAGCTGAATTTGCACTTTTTGGACCTCTGGAGCAGATTTTTTATGCCTGACCAACGCAACTAAATAGCCAATGGCGGCGCCTGAAACTATTCCCATTAACAAAAACCAAATCATATTATACTCCATAGTTCAAATTTATAGCTAACTCTAGAATCTTGTCTGCAGATATCCAAATAATTCCATGGACCATGCTACACCCACATGGACCATAACGCCTCCCCAGATGTTCTTATTTTTAAGGGCGAAGATACCCAAGACATAACCTCCAAATATGGAACTAAGTGTTTCGGTGACAGGTTTCCCAAAATGCAAAAAGCAATAAGTAGCAACCATAGGTAGGATACTATAAGGTCCAAAATATTTAACAAAGGCATAAATTAAAAACCCTCTAAAAATAAATTCTACGGTAATAAAACTAGTAGCATAGGTCGTTTCATAAATAAAAACAGAGACCCATGTCGGCACCTGATGATGGGCAGCAAAAGACGTGCCATGGATTATCTTATAACGAGGATAATAGGATTGAAGATCACCAAAAAAAGAGCCAATAATGATGAAAATAAGGGCAATTCCCAATAGAGTTAAATAAGGACTCATATTAAATTTACGAAAGGTAAAACCGTAAAAATGAACCAAAGATGTGTCGAAAGTCAAATAAAAAGTGCCAAAAAGGACAAGTACCATTGTCAACTTCATGGCCCAATTAATACTTGATCTAAGGAGGAACCAATCTTCGGGCGCTAGGGCCCATTGCATCAAAAGGCCCCAATGAATACCTCTTGAGAGGCCGATAATTAAAAAACCCAAGAGGAAGGTGACCCAAAATCGAGGATCTTTTTGCCATTTGCTGGCTTTTCCAAAGAAATTGAGAAGCAAGGCAGTGACCAGAAAAGGAAAACCTTGAAAAAGAGACATTATCAGGGATCTTACCCCAAGATTTGAGAGGGTCTTGATATATTTGGCCTCAAAGTCAAGTGTATAATTGATAGTGATGAAAATAAGTAAGAAGCATAAAATACTTGCATACAGTTTCAAATCAAAATATTTACGCAGATAGTTGATAATATATTGATACAATGATTTCATAAAGACCTTAAATATATGTGCTTGATTGTATTTGCTCACCATGCCCACCCCAAATACCCATTTATTTTATTGGCCAATCGAGATGAGTATCATGAAAGGCCCACTCAGCAGATGGGTTTTTGGGAGGAAGAACTGGATCTTATTGGAGGACGGGATTTGCGCGCAGGGGGTACGTGGCTGGCCATGAATAAGTCGGGAGACTTTGCTGTGGTCACCAACGTTAGAGCATCTGCCTTACAACTGAATGCCAAAAGTAGGGGCCATTTGCCAGTAGATTTTTTGAAGTCTCCTCAAACAAATCAATCGTTTATGCGAGGGTTACAAGCTCAGGCGATCAACTATAATGCATTTAATCTTTTGACCAGAAAAGGGGGTGCTTTACTCCATTTCAATAATCAATTGGGGATCATCAATCAGGTACCCGCAGGGATACATGGATTGTGCAATGCCAGTTTGAATACCTCATGGCCCAAATTAGATCAATTAAAAACCCGTTTTAAGGCTTCTCTTGATAAGAATGTTGACAATGTAGCGTTACTAAACTTAATGATGGATAAACAAATGGCTGAGGATAAATTCCTCCCTGGGACGGGAATAACGCAAGAGATGGAGCGTGCCTTATCTTCTATTTTTATCAATTTTCCAACGTGTGGCACTCGAAGTACGACCTTAATCACCATAGACAACGAGGGTGTGGTCGACCTGACAGAAATCACCCATCATCCCAAACGAAAGGGCAATCAAAAGCATTTTAACTTTAAAATAGCATGAACAAGTTACTCAAAGGGGTTTTTATTGGGCTGATATTTTTTCAACACTGTAATCAAGACAAAGTACAGCCAGCTCTTTTAGAGGGTGTGATTGCGGGAGCAACTTACCGCTATCAGTATGGGCGTGCTAAGCCAGTCGCAACCACGGATTTATATGATATCCTCCTGTTCAGTGAAAATCAAATTGAAGAGGAGCCATGCCTCATTACCTTTTCTCCAAGGGGCTATATTTCCTTTCAGTTTCCCTTTAAGGAAGGCTTTTATCAAGTCCCCTCAGATGTTTCTATCACCTTTCATCAGCCAGGAGTCACTGATGAAAGTTATCAAGCCACTTCTGGTTTTATTGAAGTGTTGGGTGTTAACCTGGGCCGAATCAACGCCTATATGGAAGCGGATTACGACTCCCTTAATAGAGTTGGGGGGACCTTCATCCTAGATAATTGCTATTAATTTTGAACAATTTAATTTTTATGGGGATCATGAAGTTATCGGCGCAGGCTCATAGTCTTCAATCGGTAAGCAGCTGCAAACTAAATTCCGATCACCAAAAGCACTATCAATTCTACTTACAGTAGGCCAAAATTTGTAGAATCGTTGTCCTGCCATTGGAAATACTGCTTTTTCTCGGGTATAGGGACGTTCCCATGACTCATCTAGAACAATTCTTTGCGTATGGGGAGCATTTTTAAGCACATTGTCCTTGGCATCAACCAAACCGCTTTCAATTTCGGCGATCTCAAAGCGAAGGGAAATCATGACGTCACAAAATTGATCTAATTCTTTTTTAGTTTCACTTTCCGTGGGCTCGATCATCATCGTGCCCGCAACAGGAAAAGACACCGTGGGGGCATGATAGCCATAATCCATTAATCTTTTGGCAATATCCTCTACTTCGATACCCACCTCTTTGAAACGTCTACAATCAATGATCAGTTCATGCGCATTGCGATCATTATTTCCTTTGTAAAGGACGGGATAATGGTCAGCCAATCTTTTTCCTATATAATTGGCATTAAGAATGGCCATCTCGGTAGCTGCCGTTAAGCCTTCACTTCCCATCATCGCAATGTAGGCATGAGAGATGGGCAAAATGCTCGCACTCCCAAACTTTGCAGCAGATATTGATTTGATACTTTTTTCCCCATGATAAGGTAAAAACGGTACCAAGTGTTGGGCGACACCAATGGGACCCATTCCGGGGCCTCCTCCTCCATGAGGAATACAGAAAGTCTTATGCAAATTGAGATGGCAGACGTCCGCACCAATCATGCCGGGTGAGGTGAGTCCTACCTGCGCATTCATGTTGGCACCGTCCATATAAACCTGACCACCATGCTCATGTATTAAGGCACAGATCTCTATGATCGCCTGCTCAAAAACACCGTGAGTAGAAGGATAAGTGACCATGAGCGCGGCAAGGTTTTGACTATGCTCAATGACTTTGTCTTTTAAATCAACCAAGTCAATATTCCCTTCAGGATCACATTTGACAATTACCACTTGCATGCCTGCCATCACAGCACTGGCTGGATTGGTTCCGTGAGCAGAAGAAGGGATTAAAGTAATTTTTCTCTGCGAATCACCATTATTGAGGTGGTATTGGCGAATGACCATCAGACCAGCGTATTCACCTTGAGCACCACTGTTTGGTTGGAAAGAAACGCCCGCAAAGCCGGTGATTTCTGACAACCACGCATGTAATTCTTCGATTAGATGATGGTAGCCTTGAGTTTGATTTTCAGGGGCGAAAGGGTGGATTTGACCAAACTCTGGCCAGGTTATCGGTAGCATCTCGGTGGTGGCATTTAGTTTCATGGTACACGATCCCAAAGAAATCATGGAATGAACCAATGAAAGGTCTTTATTTTCCAAACGCTTCATATAGCGTAACATTTCATGTTCAGAATGGTAGTTGTTAAAGACCTCATGATTTAAAAAAACTTGTTTCCTTCGAAGTTTACCATCAATAGATACTTCTATTGATCTTTCAACCAAAGGGATACTCTTTCCCATCGATTGGGCAATTATTGTGAGTACTGAAATCACATCTGCTTGGTCATGGGTTTCGTCAAAGGAAACAGTTACATCATTTTGTTGATGATACCGGAAATTCAGGTGTTGTACCTCGGCAAGGGCACGTAATTTTTTAGCGTCACCGACTGCAAAATAAACAGTATCAAAGAAGGCATTTTGTTGCGTAGTAATGCCAAGTTCATGAAGTCCTTTTTCGAAAGATTTGGCTAAGCCATGTATTTTAAACGCAATTTTTTTGAGCCCTTCAGGCCCATGATACACCGCATACATACCCGCCATAACCGCTAAGAGGACTTGTGCAGTACAAATGTTGGAGGTAGCCTTTTCTCTTCTGATGTGTTGTTCTCTTGTTTGCAAAGCCATTCGGTAAGCCCTATTGCCTTCGCAATCTTTTGAAATGCCAATGATTCTTCCTGGGACGTTTCTTTTATAAACTTCCTTGGTAGCAAAAAAAGCCGCATGAGGCCCTCCAAAACCCATAGGTATCCCCAGCCGTTGTGAAGTGCCGATGACTACGTCGGCCCCCCATGCTCCTGGTGGGGTAAATAAGGTTAATGCCAAGAGGTCGGTACTGACGGCAATCTTAACGTCATGAGACTTGGCTTTTTCACTAAAGTCCTGCCAGTCCATCAATCTACCTTCATTGTTTGGATATTGTACATAAACACCAAATACGTTAGGGTCTGATAAATCTGCCTGAGATAAGTCCAAACATTCTATATCGATGTCAATGGGTGTCATTCTTGTGATCAAAACTTCGAGAGTCTGTGGAAAAACACTTTGGTCTACCAAAAGTTTGTTGGCTTCTCTTTTCTGCCTTGGTCTTGTTTGCAAAAGCATCGAAATCGCCTCTGCGGCAGCCGTGGCCTCGTCCAAAAGTGATGCATTGGCGATTTCCATACCCGTCAGCTCGATAACCACTGTTTGGAAGTTGATCAGGGCTTCCAGTCGTCCTTGAGCGATTTCAGCTTGATAAGGCGTGTAAGCCGTATACCAACCTGGGTTTTCCAGTATGTTTCGTTGAATGACAGGGGGAACAATGGTATCATAATAACCCTGGCCAATAAAGGAATTGGCCACAGTATTTTTTTGAGCCGTTATTTTCAGATCTTTGATGTAGTCGTATTCACTTTTGGCAGCGGGTAAGTCTAAGTTATTTTTAGACCGTATGGATGAGGGAAGGGTTTGCGCAATTAAGGTTTCCATGGAGTTTACTCCAATAGCCGCTAACATTTCCTCCGTTTCCTTCTGCGAAGGACTGTTGTGTCGATACTGAAAAGAATCTCGGTGGTTTAAATCAATGATCATTTTTTCGATAAATTAGGCCTTTTCTTTAATTTTTTACAAATTTAAATTTAGAACACTTTTTTTGGTTAAAAAGTGCGCTGATTTTTAATATACGGCTCCGTGCATTTCCCTCAATAAAAAAAATACAATATGCTGAAATTTAAAATAAATAGTACCAATATTTTTAGAAAAAAAATGAATGTCAACGGAGCTTTTAAATGAAAGAGGGAATTAGGTATGTTCCTGAAGGTAATCCCTCTCATTTAGTTGTAAATTTACGGTGAGTATGATAAAAGAAAGACCCTATGAGTGAAACTTATTTGATTAAGGCTGGAACCCTTGTAAATGAAGGAAGGGTTTCGCATCAGGATGTATTGATAAGAAATGAGTATATTGAGCAGGTCGGGGAATCCTTGGAGCCCAAGATTAATTATAAGGAGATCAATGCAGCAGGGAAACATTTGTTTCCAGGAGTGATCGATGACCAGGTGCACTTCAGAGAGCCGGGACTCACTCAGAAGGGGGAGATTTATACGGAAGCCAAAGCTGCCGTGGCAGGAGGCGTGACCTCCTTTATGGAGATGCCTAATGTACAACCCCAAACATTGACTCAATCCTTACTGGAAGAAAAATATGAAATAGGAAGAAAAAGAAGTTTGGCCAACTTTTCATTTTATATGGGCGCGTCGAATGAAAATTTAGAGGAGGTAATGAAAACAGATCCTCGACAGGTTTGTGGGGTTAAGGTTTTCATGGGCTCTTCCACTGGAGAAATGTTGGTGGATGACACTCAGACCTTGGAACGCATTTTCAGTCGAGTGTCTATGTTGATTGCTACACATTGTGAGGATGAACTGACGATCAGAACCAATATGGCACATGCCCTTCAAAAATACGGTCAAGAGATCCCCTTTGAACAACATCCCATCATTCGATCAGCAGAGGCGTGCTATCTTTCGTCATCACGTGCGGTCAGTTTAGCAAAAAAATATGGGACCCGGCTCCATGTCCTCCACATATCTACTGGTAAGGAGTTGACCTTGTTTGATAATGATACGCCGTTGTCAGCCAAGAAGATTACTGCAGAAGCGTGCATTCACCACCTTTGGTTCAGTGATGAAGATTATCAGCAAAAAGGGGCATTAATTAAGTGGAATCCTGCCGTAAAGACATCCAAAGATAGGGCCCAAATATGGGATGGCCTCTTGGCGAACAAAATTGATGTGATTGCAACAGATCATGCTCCCCATACACGACAAGAAAAGAATCAGATATATACGAATGCACCTTCAGGAGGACCATTGATTCAACACAGTTTGGTGGCCATTTTGGAATTTTATCATCAAGCGAAAATTTCATTGGAGCAAATTGCTGAAAAAATGAGTCATGCGGTAGCTATTTGTTACAAAGTGCAGCAAAGAGGCTTCATTCGTGAAGGTTATTTTGCGGATTTGGCACTAGTGGATTTGAATCGCCCTTGGCGAGTGGGCCCGAATAACATAATTGCCAAATGTGGTTGGAGCCCATTTGAGGGTGCTTTGTTCCGTTCTCAAGTAGAAAAAACTTTTGTGTCTGGACACCTTGCTTATGACGCCGGACAGTTCGATGAGAAAATAAAAGGCAAGCGACTATCTTTTAATCCTTAAAACATTTAATATTTATAGTAAAAGATTAAATTTGCCTTCTTTTATAAATGGTGGTTGTAGTTCAGTTGGTTAGAACGCCTGATTGTGGTTCAGGAGGTCGCCGGTTCAAGTCCGGTCTTCCACCCTTCAAAAAGCAGT
>MDTB01208070.1_pt1 | contig 13113 bp, 15 predicted proteins | sample 811161 | NCBI WGS metagenome assembly MDTB01 (sample SAMN05326650, study PRJNA326480) | marine metagenome | isolation source: seawater | place: Mediterranean Sea | collected 2009 | reverse complement strand
TCAAAGAATTTTATCCTGTTATAGTCCCCATCCTTTGACCCTAGATCCTGATACTGGCCATCCACAGTCTCCGCAAATCGACGAAGTAACGCCATTTCTTTGTCACGCGCAAATAAGCTATCCCACTCAGAGCCCCAAAGCACTTTTATTACGTGCCATCCTGCACCCACAAACAAACTTTCGAGCTCCTGAATAACTTGACCGTTACCACGAACTGGCCCATCAAGCCGCTGGAGGTTGCAATTGATGATAAAAGTTACATTGTCTAGCTCTTCACGTGCAGCCAGCGTCAATCCAGCTAACGACTCTGGCTCGTCCATCTCCCCATCTCCAAACACTCCCCACACATGCCTATCGGAGGTATCCGCTAGCCCGCGGTGACTTAAGTAACGCATGAACCGTGCCTGATACACGGCACCAAGCGGCCCTACTCCCATCGAACCGGTTGGAAACTGCCAGAATTCGGGCATCAGTTGGGGATGTGGATAAGAGCATAGACCATCACCTCTAATCTCTTGACGATAATTAGCAATCCGAGCTTCACTTAATCTCCCCTCGAGAAAGGCCCGCGCATACACACCCGGCGCGGAGTGCGGCTGAAAATAGACCAGATCTCCCGGCACTCCGGGGGAAGACGCCTGAAAAAAATGATGAAAGCCGACCTCAAAGATCTCGGCAGCCGACGCGTAACTCGCAATATGCCCCCCGAGCCCCCCATATGCCCTGTTTGCACGCATTACCATAGCCAGAGCGTTCCAACGCATAATCGCGGTCAGATGCTCCTCAAGCTCTAGGTTGCCTGGGTAAGCGCCTTGTTGCTCCAAATCAATGGAGTTTCTGTAGGCTGAGTAAGGCTGCTCCAAAGAGGCAATCCCTTTATTTTGAGCCGCTTGGTCAAGCACTCGCAATATGTACTGTGCACGCTCTACGCCGCTTGAGGCCAAGACAGAATTCAAAGAATCCAGCCATTCCTGAGTTTCGATGGGATCATCATCCGTAAAACTCTTCTTTCCCTGGGCAATGTCATTCATGATTAAAGAAATTCTCTAGTTACTATATGACAAAATAGTAATTCAAATATCACAAAATATGTTGCTTATTTGTCTTTTTGATGTCACATTCTTCAGTATAAAAGTATTGTTAAATTTAAAAAGTTAGCACAAAATGCCTAAAAAGTTGCTCGATGCCACAGATTTTAGAATTATCTCAGTTCTTCAGGAGTCAGCTAAGCTAACGAATGCTGAGCTGGCAAAACGCGTTGGTTTGACACCCTCACCTTGCCTAAGCCGTGTTCGTGCCCTTGAGACAAGCGGAATTATTAACAGCTATGTGGCGCTAGTAACACCGGCCACGGTTGGGTTGCCCATCAGCGTTTTCATTCACGTGACCCTTGAGCGCCAGATCTATTCATCAACAGAGCACTTCGAGTCCGAGATGAAAAACCAGCAAGAGGTCATGGAATGTTATCTGATGACAGGGGATAGTGATTACCTCATAAGAGTCGTGGTAGCTGATATAGCGACGCTAGAGGCATTCATTGTGAATAAATTATCAAAAATAGCCGGTGTATCGAATATCAGATCCAGCTTTGCTCTCAAGCAAGTTAAATATAAAACAGCCCTGCCGATTAACCAGAAGCAATAAACTTTATCCTACCGCTCAGGTGGGATCATCCAACGACTTGGTGATGCTTTTAGACAACTGCACGAAGGCAAATAAACAAGCTGAAATCTATCGCGCCAGATGGATTGACGCCAGATCAAGCAAAAAACGATTGGTCGCGCGTGCAGACTTTGACTTTAGAAATTCGCTATGAGGCAAGAACATTCAGAGAAGAAGCCGAAAAGTTATCTTCCAAGTATAGCTTTAGCAATTTGCTTTGGAGTAATCTTAGGCCTAGTCTTGCCTTCAATAATGAAATCACTAGAATTTCATAATGAGAGCGAAAACATTCATCTGCTATCGGAGTCCGAAGAAGCAACAGAAGGAAAACAACCTCCAGCTCCAATACAAACTAAGGACGCTCAGGCGTTAATTGCTGCACAATATAAAGTAAGACTTAAATGTCGCATGCGAAAACAGAACATTTTGCATGGCGAATATCGTGCATTTGCTGAGCTGCCACGACAAATTTTGCTTTCGATCGATCCCGATACAGAGACTTTAAGACTTGGCTCTCTAAGCGGTCTTTCATTCGAACGAGCTAAGAGCCTTATACGTTTTAGCCACTCTCCTGGTTACCTCCAGAAAGTACAATACAGCGACAACTACTCGCTAAATACGTCGACCGGACAGCTGACGCAGAAAATAACGGTGCCTTCACGCAAACAACCAAACGGCACACACACAAAAGCCGCTCATACTGCTATCTATGAAGCAATTTTCAGTTGCATCAACCTGTGACATGCAGGACATTATTAAGTAGCGAAAGAACAAAATGAATATGACATGATCATCGATTGCGGTGACTCTGATAGCATTTAGCTTTTAAAATATAGCTTATTGAAGGGTATCATAGGATTTTCGATCGTTTGTTTCCCGTTTAAACTATTAACAAGCGACTCAAATAGGCCAAGTCTTGCAAGAGCTCTGACTGGTTGGTAGCTAATCCAAATTAAGGAGTGACATAAAATGTCTGAAGGAGAAAAAGAAATACGAATTCAACTCGCAGCGTGTTATAGGATCTTTGATTACCTTGGATGGACTGAACTTATCTTTAACCACATTACTGTTAAATTACCTGGCGATGATAATCACTTCCTAATAAACCCGTACGGGCTTCACTACAGCGAAATCTGTGCATCCAATCTTGTAAAAATGGATATAGAGGGAAACATCGTGGAAGAAACTCCACATTCTGTAAACCCCGCTGGTATCGTTATCCATACTGCCATTCATGCCGCGAGAAAGGATGCAATTTGCGTTGCTCATACACACACCAATACGGGGATGGCAGTTGCCTGCCAAGAAGAGGGCTTGAGACATGACAATTTTTATTCGGCCTTAACCCAAGGGCGGGTAGCCTATCATGACTTTGAGGGCATTGTCGTTTTGGACGATGAGAAGCCCCGTTTGGTGGCCAATCTGGGACAAAAAAATCTGATGATATTGCGAAATCATGGTCTACTTAGCTGCGGTCGATCGATCTCGGAGGCTTTCATCAATCTTTTTGGGCTTCAAAGGGCCTGTGACATCCAGGTGGCCACAGATACTTGCGGCAGAACCATCGTGCCAGTGAAAGACGAGGTGTTGAAAAAAACCGAACAACTCTTGACGCTCCAAAGCATGGGCAATCCGGCCGGCCAATTAGAGTTTGACGCAATGCAGCGCATTATCGATAAAAAAGATTCGAGCTACAGAAATTGATAGATAGGTAGATGGTTGAAAATAGAATTATGGGAAAGCAAGCCTCCTTCATAGCGATGGCAGACGGCACCTCGGCCGATTATGCAATAATCGCAGACCACTCGGCAGAGTTTGCCTCTAAGCTGCCGGATAGAATCCTGGCGCACTTGGAGCTACTGAAAGGAGACACAGGTGGTTTCGCGATTGATAGATATGAGCATAGTCTGCAAGCTGCCACAAGAGCCTTCAGAGACGGTCGGGATGATGAGTATGTAGTTTGTGCCTTGTTGCATGATATCGGCGACACTATTGCCTGCGCAAACCATGCGGACTTGGCTGCCACCATGCTAGAACCATTTGTATCGGAGCAAAACTATTGGATAGTAAAGCATCATGGCATATTTCAAGGATACTACTTCTTTCATCATCTCAACATGGATAGAAATGCCAGAGACATGTTCAAAGATAACGATAACTGGCATGCATGCGCCGAATTTTGCGCTAAATACGACCAAAATTCTTTCGATCCGGATTACGAAAACATGGAGATTAATGAATTTAAAGAAATGGTGTACACCGTTTTCAGGGATCCAAAACAATCAATAGCGATGGCTTATCAAATCGACACCAAGTCTTCTTGAAATTCCGTCACAAATAAACCGCGGTGTGAATTTAACAAAAACATAAAAAGAGAGGGGGACCTTGATGACCTCTTACCCCAACCCAAAAGACACTGACCATTGGGAAGCGCGCGTGGACCTCGCCGCGGCGTTTCGATGGGCCGCTCGATTGGGCATGCATGAAGGCGTCGCAAATCATTTTTCGCTGACAATAAGCCTCGATAACTCCAAATTTCTCATGAACCCCAACCAAATGCATTTCTCACGCATACGAGCCTCCGATCTGATCGTTGTCAATTCTCTTAAAAAAACGACGCTGGGGCATAAAGATGCGCCAGACCTGACGGCTTGGGGCCTCCATCGGGGTCTGCACAAGCATTGTAGCCATGCGCGTTGCGTCATGCATGTTCACCCAACCTACACTACGGTACTCGCTTCATTAGCTGACAGCCGATTACCGCCAATCGATCAAAATTGTGCAACGTTTTTCAACCGCTATGTTATCGATGAGGAATACGGCGGTCTAGCCTTCGAAGAAGAAGGCGAGCGGTGCGCAAAACTGCTCGATAAAAACAGGCAAAACATTCTAGTCATGGGAAATCATGGAATAGTGGTACTCGGTGAGACGGTTGCAGCAGCCTTTAACCGGCTGTATTATTTCGAGCGGGCCGCCAAAACGTACGTCCTCGCGCTGCAAACGGGGAAATCGCTGCGAGTCATGTCTGACGAATTGGCCGAACGGACGGCACAGGAATTGGAAGCTTATCCCGAGCAAGACATTCGGCATTTTTCAGAAATAAAGACTATACTTCGCACCGAGGGTTCTGACTTTGATGAGTAAAGAACTCGAGAGAATGATGCAAAATTACGAACTCGATACGCTGATTCTTTTCGTGTGAAACAGTAAGTTGCCGTCACCATTCAGGTAAGACTCTATTTATTACTGAACCACCGGAATCCAACTCAAGAACCAAAGACCCTTTCCATGATAGTCCAACAAAAAGTATTTTTTATCATAGCAACATGTGTCGCATCGCAGCTAAATGCAGATTGTATCGGGAGAGAGAATTTGCAGATATGTACTGATAAACATGGAAATATACTAAGCATCAGTGAAACTAGGGGAGATCATTTGTTCCCCGAGGCGATTCGGGGGGAATCTAACTGGGAAAAAACACTGGACGCAGTGCGAGCACTTGGCCACAAAAAGCTTAATTCTCACAAAACTGATGCTCCGGACAAGACCAAAAGTAATCAATCCACTTTAGACATAAACTCGCAAGCTTGTGTTCTGGGTCCCCTCGGGAGCACCTGCTAAAATCCATCGGCAAGTTTAAGATCTAGGCGCCAAAAAGCTGCTATGGTCGCATTGTGGCTTGAAATGGCGCCGCCGGCTCAATTTGCGCTTCCACAGCAATATCAAGCCATGCGGAAAGTTTGGGGCGGGTCTCTCGAGGGTCGATGATTTCGTGCACCGAAAATCCCTCGGCCCTCGGGAAGGGTGATTGGCTTGCTGCCAAAATATCCTCAAGCTCTCTTCGCTTTGCCTCTGGATCGCTTGCCATTGCGATCTCTCGCGCAAACGCTACGGCAACCCCTCCTTCCACAGGCAATGCCCCGCTCGCTGCGCTAGGCCAACAAAGCACGTACCCGTCCGGCCCAAAGTGCGCTTGCGCTGCAACGCCGAACGCCTTATGAACGTGCACACTTGCCCAGGGTACACGTGATTGAAGTACTGCGGCAATCGCAGCGGTGCCATGACGGATAGTACCTGCAGCCTCACTTTCAGGTCCAATCATAAAACCAGGTTCATCGACGAAACTCAAAATTGGCAGATGAAAGCTATTACAAAAATCGACAAACCGTCTTAGTTTTTGGGCCGCCGCCGCTGTCATTGCTCCTGCATAATACATACAGTCATTGGCTATCAAGGCAACTGAATGACCGTTAAGACGACCTAGCCCAGTTATGAGGCTCGGTCCATACTTTCGGCTCATCTCAAAGAAACTACTGCCTCCTTCCGTCTTATCGAGCACATGTTCAAGAATTCTTCTCATCTTAAAGGGTTGGCGCCGATTGGACGGTACAATTTTGGCAAGTATATCCTCACAACGATCCACTGGATCGTTAGTTCGTATCCGATTGGGGCGAGACCAAGCATTATCGGGCACGTAAGATAAAAATTTTACAATCTGATGCATTGCATCTTGCTCATTTGTCGCAAGATTATCAACCGCCCCGCTCTTCAAATGCACTTGCGGTCCCCCAAGTTGTTCTTTCGTCAAATCCCGCCCCAACGCGCGCTTCACAACTTGAGGGCCAGCAATCAGAACAGCTGCATTTGGCGTCATTACCGAGAAATGTGAGGCTACCAAGCGGGAGGCAGGTAAACCAGCCACGGGACCCAGCGCAGCGGCCACTACCGGTACTTGCCCCAATGTTAAAGCGAGCGGGTGAAACCGAGAGGTCGAAAAAACGGGATCCGCCAAGGGGCGGCGGTTTTTCTCGTGAGACGTCCCACCGACCGACCCACCGCCGCCCTCATGCAAACGGATTAGAGGAACTTTGTACTGCAAGGCTAGTTGTTCCGCATACACGCTCTTTCTGAGACCCGCGGGATTTGGTGAGCCACCTTTGAGGGTAAAATCCTCACCCCCAACAATTACCTTCCGACCATTTATCTGGCCAAAACCAAGCACAAAATTAGCTGGTTGAAAGTTAATAAGCTCGTTCGACTCGTCATAATCGGGAACACCAGCGCCCTCTCCGATTTCATCAAAACTTTTGGGATCTAATAAAATAGAAATCCTTTCCCGTATCGTCAATCTTCCTTTCTGATGATGACGTTCAACTGATTCTGCACCGCCCTGCTGCTTTGCCAAAGCCCGACGCGTTTTTATCTCTTCGATATCGGCATCCCAGGTCACTCTGATGCTCGCAAGACTTCTAGTGTAGCTATTTCCTGATCCTCCATTACAAGCTCCCCCTCCTTTACGTGCAGCTCAGTTACGATTCCGGCAATTGGAGAAGCCACTGGAATCTCCATCTTCATCGATTCGATGATCACTATTGTATCGTCTATGGCCAGCTCCTGGCCCACCCGAACAACAGTCTTCCAAACCTGGCCAGCAATCTCACTTTTGATAATCATTGGAGTACCTTCCTAAGTTTTGTCTATGACTTGGACAGGAAGCGAGAGAGATACGCCTTTATGACCAAACTCCGAAGGCAAACAACATACAGTAATCTCTAACACGAAGATACCCCATCGAAAACTGCGGTGGAATCTTTTTCATGATTGAAAAAACTAAATTTCAAAAGCATTTTTCAGGACATCCTAGCATTTAAGCCAACGTCCTTTTTTCGACTGGGTTTGACAGCAGCACTAATTTCATTTCCCGTCGGTTATTGCCTTGCAAAGGATCCATTTTGATATTGATACTTGCAACGATCGAAATGTCTGTCAAGATGACTTTCCATTAGAGAATATCCTTCATCATAGTTAAGTAAAGGTAACACAATCATGTCCGGTTTTTGTCAGCTTACATTTGTTACGTCCTCGATCGCGCTTGCAGTCCTGTCAGGTTGCAATCAGTTCAACGAATATGATTGCGCAAAAATTTCCGTAGCTGTTGTTGCCAATCTTGAAAATAGCACCGGACTAAACGCAAGCGATCTGAAGTTAGCAACCTATCTTTATGAGTTAGTTCCCGCCAGAGGCAGCTTCATGGTTCACTCTTATGAAGAGGTGTTCCGGGCCTGCCAAAAAGTAAAATATGATCCTAACTCGCCCTTTTAAAGCCCACTCAAAAGCCATTAGTGTAATCTCCAAGGTGGACACTGAACTCTTTCAAACCTAGGAATACTCAAACAAAGAAAATAGCCCCGACAAAAAATTGTGAACCCTTGAGCAGGCATCAGGCACTCTCGCAATCAACGTGTGTTTGATTTCACTGCACGCTTGAGGGCGGAATATCGAGGATCGGCCCTGCGTCGATCGGGGCAACATAAATACTGCTAACTTCGGGTAAGTCTGGATCGAGCGGCTCTCCTACCGATTTAGATTCCCCCAAGAAATTCTCTAATGGGTCTATGAAACCAAGTGGAATATTTTCGCCCACATTTGAAACGTCCTCAATGGTGTCTTGATTTGATCCAATGCGGATTGATCGGTCGCGATCTGGGACGTCAAGCGTTGGCCCAATATTCTGGATAGATGCTTCGTCTCTGACCTCATCGATGACGGAGTGCTCGTTGGCATCAACCCACGCCCTTTCGGCGCTTTGGATGCTGGTCACCTTTGGCGTCTGATAAAGCTCAACGTCCTCCACTATATCCTTACCCTGCTGAGCTTGATTGAAATCAGTTTTCGAATGATCTGAAATTCGCATCCAAATCAAAACAGCAAGCACTATTGCAAAAACGTAGTTTCCTCGAGACATGTTGGTTTTAAATCTCCATTCAGTTTCCGCCACTCTACGTTAAGTATCGCGACATAAGGCCATCGAATCAACGCTAGACGCTACCCGGGTCCATCCGCAATTAAGGCCTAATATGTAAAGAATAAAAACGGCACGCTTCGATAGGAGTTTACCGATCATTGTCACCGATAGAAACCTCACATCTAATTTTCAAATCCTTGAGTTACTCAAAACAAGTATTAACGAAAATTCCCACCCCAATAAAAAAGAATTTATTTATCAGCATTCACTCTTATAACTTCAGTTTTTACTTTTTATAGGAACTATTGAGAGCAAACAAAGTTAACACCAACATTTCTCCCCAAAAAGTTGGAGTTTCAATGACCAGCGGTCAGAGAACCTCGGACGCAGATGACGCGCAGTGTTAGCCATTCCGTCCAAGATGACCAGCTAAATCATCGGACTGAGGCAAAGCATTCGATAAGCTGGCGATGCTGTTTCTATAATGGGAGCGCAATTTCTTTTCCACGAACAATTCACGGCTAACACTGATTCGACTCAGTGTATACTTGTTGCCTGAAGGCCAATAACTAAGGTTGAAGAACAAATGAAATCATTATTGATAGTTTTGCTGCAGCTACAATCCCTAATGGTACTTTTTGCCTGCGCACCAAACGGTAGCATGATAGATCGGTCAAATGTGATGACCGATACGGTTGAAAAATCGGTCGCTCATCAACAGTCTCCCCTTCCAATGCCCATGCGACTTGCATTTATGTCCGGCCATGTTAGCGCAGGCATAACGTTGTATCATGCCGGCGAAACAGAGATGGCTTCATCACACCTCTTGCACCCAGTTTCCGAAACGCATGTTGACGAGCGAGCTGGGTTGTACGGAATCGGCTTCACTCACGCCATTTTTGAGAGTGTGTCATTGGCACTCGAAGCTGATGCGCCAAAAACATTAGTAATGCCACTGTTAGCACGGGCCAAAGAGCACATGGAGATGCTGACTAAAAACGCTGGGGGAGACCCGATTTCTATTATCAGATTTCTGCTCGAAACTTCGGTTGAAGAATACTCAATTGGCGTTCAAGACGGTAAGCTAACCGATCTTGGCGAATATCAAGATGCCTTCGGATTCGTGGTCGTTGCGGCGGAGCACGCATCTCGCTTACCAGAAACGTCTAATAATCAGCTATTTGAAAAAGTTTCAAGCCTGCGGCAAATTTGGCTAAGAGGCCCTCTTCCCGTTGTGACGCCCACCCCATCGGATGAATTAGCGCTGGCAGTAAAAGCAATTCTTTCACAAATATGAGATCGGGTCGTTTGCGTTCTCTCCGCAATAACGATCCATCTATTGATCGGCTTTGACGAAATCGTCCAAAGTGCTTGTAACAAAGTTTCTGTCGACCTCTATGAGGTGCTCATTAGAGGCAGCTATACTTTCAGCACGCATCATCAAACTCATTAGCAGACTCTGACCCTCCAGTTTTTTTATTGAGTATGAGCTTTTAGCGGTCAAAACATCTCGCCAGTGCTCTTTAACCGAGTCCCAAAACCCTTGCGTCTTATCCCAATATTCAGTTGCAGGCGAGAAATCGAATCCTTCAATCCTCTCATACCTATTTAAACCGATCTCTCTCGCCAGAACGCTGTGGGTCGTTATTCCCTCGAACTGACCCCGCTTAGATGATGAAGATAGCTTAACCTTTAAATTATCTTCCTCTTGGATCCAACCTGTGGGCGTTATCGAATGTCTGTTTGTTCCAACCAACAAATCATAATCATCCCTTACGCTGAACTCCCGTCGAGGCAAGGGTCGCCATGTCTCTCCACTCTCCCATGTTGACAGACCGTTTGAATGCACCCACCGGCCCAACGACTCATATCTTGGGGAATCATCGACTTGAAATACTGATTGCGACCAGGTTTTCTCTGCGCTAGCTGGGTCAACAGCCAGGTGCCTCCATTGATTATCACCAAGATAGATATTTAGCGATTGATCTTCATATTGCCAATCTTGACGCCAATGTTTTATTGTGATTGGTGGGTTATCCTCGCCGTCTTCACCTCGCATTCGCATGACCAATATATGTTGCAGGCTGATAAATGTTTTTTTGTCGTCAAGGACGAAGATATACTCGGTTCCCCATGACTGATAGGGTCTTGACTGATCGAGTGCAGGATCAAAAACAATCGTCTCAAGGAATTCAAAAGAGGCCTTGTACTCTCCCGCCATCGATAAAATAGCGGCCCTATCACGCTCAAAATCGCTTTTGCTGGGGTCAGCCAGCGACCGCCATGCTGAACTGGGCTTTAGAACGAGGTTGACGGGAGCACCTTTGGTAAGTCCTCCCCTTGGCAGTTGATCAGGACGATCGGTAAGATTCCAAGAAAATGTATAACTCTGTCGTTCACTCGCACCGTCGCCATCAGGATCGCCATTTTGGGCATCGGACCCAACGACAGGACCGCTCAGGGCTGACAACAGAGCAAATAAAAATGTACAGGGTATAAAAAGTCTGGTGAGTCTGCAGCCAGTTTGTTTAATCATAAGACAACCTCAAAGCCTTCAAAAACTGGGTGCCCAAGATACAGACCTGCTGACTGCCCTGCGTCTCTATGTGACTCGCGAAATGCTTCCGATTTGGTCCATCTTTTAAAATCATCGTAGGAGCGCCAAGTACTGTGAGAGGCGAACTCCGTGAAAGTGTCTGTTTTCTCTCCTTTTAGAAGATGGAATCCGATAAATCCCGGCACAGAACCAAGATTCGTTTCTCTGTTTTTCCAAATGGTCTCAAAATCATGCTCTCGACCTAGAATTACTTTGAACCTATTCATTGCTATATACATAATTAATCTCAATCATATCACCTGTTAAAGCGGAAGACGCCTCGATCCTGCAGTTAGCGCTTTTCTCATACGAGAAGAACGCTTATTTAGATGAGAATGATAATTATTATCGTCAATAATATCTAGACTGAAAGGCTAGAATTTTCATTAAAAGGGGAATATAACGATAGATAAATCATCTGCTTTAGCAAGCAGACTGATCTCGCGTTTGGTTCTGTGCGCCGGTTCGATACTATGTTTTCATTGACTCTCGCGCCGAAATCAAAAAAGGCCGCTCTGGCTGCAATACTAGGGACTCAGCTGAGCTCAAATGATCGAAAGCTCTCAGCCTGATGCACTAAAGCTTTTCGAACATCCTTTCCCGTGTAACAGGGTTGACCAAAGCCGATGAAGTATCTCGCCCCACACGATGTTGTATAGTAACCGTCCGAACACAAGGCCAACATCTTTGCTTGAGGATCAATAACACCATATATTGCATTCAGCGCTGAACAGATGACGTTTCTATGATCCTCGTTCATGTGATTGATCATGGCCAACTCATCTTTTGTCCATTGTGGCGCTGCCGCTCGCCAGTGATACTCATCTAGCCACGCTATTTGACCGAAGCCTCCAATCCATCTTACCCTGAGAGACTTGAACAAATAAAAGTGAAATCCATGAACGCGTGCGTATGAGGTGCTGTTCGGGAACAGTTTAAAAAAACGTGAGCCGAGGCGCTCGACCTCTTCATCTGATATTTTAGTGATGTCACCGATAAGACTCAGCCTGGCTCTGTCTTGTTTATCCTGCTTGAGATTCGCGCCACAGATTGTGATGCACGCGCGCGAGTCGTGAGTAAAATTTGCAGTATGTTGGGCGATGTCGCTAGCGTAGAGAATCAAATCCCTGTTTGTATTCGACACGAATGTTACGAAACTACCAAACGGATAATTTTGAGTGCTTTTCGATAGCGTTGATAAAATGGCTTCGTCGCTTGATCGAAATAGTTCAACAGGGATTGTATCTGATGATGCTTCCATCTCAGCCATTATCAATAATATCTGATTGTTAACGGATCATGTGTGATCTTCACGGGCACTTTGTATACGTCGCTGATGGTGTCCTCCGTAAAAACAGCATGGGGCGATCCTGCTTTCACAATTTTCCCTTCTTCTAACAATAGGACATTGTCAGCAAATCGTGCCGCCAAGTTTAGATCATGCAAAATTATGAGAACCCCCATGTGCTTTGCACGCTCTTTGATAACATTTAACATATGCAACTCGCGTCCCATATCCAAACCTGCCACTGGCTCATCCAATAGCAGGTAACGATTATTTTCTGAATCACTAGGCGCCCATAACTGGATCAGTGATCGAGCAAAATGGATAAATTTCTGTTCGCCTCCAGACAGGGTATTAAACTTTTGTTCCATGAGGTGCTCAATTTCACATACACCCGCTAGGTCCTGAACAGCTGAATCACAATAGTCGTTAAAATAGTGGTGATCCGCATGCAACCATCCCATATGTAAAACTTCGCGTGCGGTAAAGTCAAAAATCATGGGTTGAGTTTGAGACATCACACTCCGTGGAATTGCGCGTTCTCTCACCGAAAGTTGGTTTAGATTTCTGGAATCATAGAAGACGTTTCCTGAACTGGGTTTCAAATCTCCGGCAAGAACACGCAGCAAAGTCGACTTTCCAGCGCCATTTGGTCCAACCAGCGCCAGAATTTCACCTGGCACGATTTCCAATGAGGCATTTGCCAAGAGCGATTTATCATTTATCGCCACAGAAATTGACACCGCTTCAATAGTCACGTTTTTTCATCCTGAAAATTAACCACAAAAAGAAAGGGGACCCTATCGCACTAGTAATAAGCCCAAT
>MDTB01108582.1_pt1 | contig 13113 bp, 9 predicted proteins | sample 811161 | NCBI WGS metagenome assembly MDTB01 (sample SAMN05326650, study PRJNA326480) | marine metagenome | isolation source: seawater | place: Mediterranean Sea | collected 2009 | reverse complement strand
TAGGCTTTATTGGTAATCTGAAAATAGCTTCTATCATACATTTAAGGGTATTAATTACGATTTAATGATTTATCTTGTTAGGATAATTCTTCTCATGAACTAAGGGGTAGGGGAGGTAAAACTCGAGTGGTTTTTATGACTGGGGTACTGCCCAAACATTTTTTTTTAAAAAGGTTTGATTTAACCAGAGTCTTCCCAAATAAAAGAAAGTCCATAAACTGAAACGATGAAAGAAAGTTTTATAATAATTTGTGCCATAATTAACCTTTTTTGTTCAGTTCAGTCTTGGGCTTTAGACATGAGAATTATCGATGCAGATACTATTGAGCTTGATGGTGCAAAGTTCCGCCTTAATGGAATAGACGCACCTGAAATGGGGCAAAAGTGCGAGGACATCAATTCTAAAATGTATTCCTGTGGTGTCTACGCAAGAGACGCTCTTCAAGCCCTTGTTAAGGTAATGTCTGAAGAAATAGTTCAATGTCAACACACTGGTAAAGATATTTATGGTCGGTTTATTGGTGAGTGTAGCATTGGCCAAATCAATATTAATATGTGGTTAGTTGAGAATGGTTGGGCACTGGCATATCGTCAATATAGTAAAAAATATGTTGAAAATGAGAATATAGCTAAAAGTAATCGTGTTGGTATGTGGAGTGGAAAGTTTGTAGAGCCATGGAACTGGCGTCGAGGAAAACGTCTTACGTTGGGTAATGTTAAATCAAACAACGGGTGCGTAATAAAAGGAAATATCTCATCTAGTGGTGAAAAAATATATCATGTTGAAAATGGACAATATTACAGTCGAACGAAAATTTCCGTAGAAAAAGGTGAACGATGGTTTTGCTCGACTAAAGAAGCTGAGGAAAATGGCTGGCGTAAATCAAAACAATAATTTTGTTGCAATACATTAAAATTAAAAACAAGTAGCTAATACATAAGAGTCAAGTTGATTTATAAAAAACGTTTAGTCAAACAGTTCATCCCAAATCCTGTCTAACCGAACTGCTAGATGATAAGCTAGTAATGGGGGAACAGCATTTCCGATAACTTTATAGGCCCCCGACCCTGATAGATTATATAAATTTTCTCTACAGCCTTGTCTTACAAATTCATAATCATCCGGGAAAGTCTGTAATCGAGCACATTCCCTTATTGTAAGGCGCCTCTGTTTTAAATTCTGTAATTCTTTCATATTCTTGCCACCATTTTCCATGTTTAATCGGCGAAACTCTATATTACCGTGATGTTCAGCTCTAATTGTTGGTGAGATAAAATCCATCTTAACTTCTGTATTCCCCTGATAACCTTTACAAAACTTTGCTTTTGAATAAGTTTTTTGCGCCAAATCAAAATTCTCTTCATCAGGTTCACGAAGGCCACTAAATGCGGAACGGCAAGTTGAAAATGGTACTAAGTTATTAGAGTGGTCAAATAAAGTCTTTGTTTTTGGATTAAAATGTGTCCTTGGAGGATATGGATTAAGTTCATCCGATAATTTATTTTGATTAACTTGGTTCAAAATTTTTCTTTTTAAAAATTTTTTATTTAAACCGATAAAAATTATTCTTTCTCTATTTTGTGGCACACCATAGTCAGCTGCATTTAAGACCTTGGTTGGAACAATATAATAGCCATTACTTCCGATAGAGCTATAATCTTTTTCTATGGTAGCTTTTACATCTCCTAACGAGACTAGTCCTTTAACATTTTCAGCATAAAAAACCTTTGGCCTTGTAATTTCAACAACCTCTTTAAGCCACGTATAAAGTTTTCCCCTATTTTCTAAAGTAGCTATCTCCTGAGTATCAAGCACCTCTCCTGTGTGGCTTTTTGTTGAAGTAAACCCTTTTCTATTTCCTGCGACGCTAAAATCTTGGCAAGGAAATCCACCCGTTAAAACATCAATATTTTTGGGAAATTCAAACATATTATTTTCATACGACTTTACCAAATCCACAATGCTAGACGAATGAAATAAAGTTTTTTTGTGACCTCTTTTTACAAAATAAGGTACCCAGGCCGCTTCAGCATATTTTAAGATATCATTAGCAAAAACTGTTTTAAAAGATGTTTCGTTTAACAGTACTTTTGTTCCAAGTTCACTTTTAATCCAAGTGCGTTGCATGTTTATATTTAAAAATGCTTTAATGACTTCAAAGTCACCCTCAAACCCGAGATCCATACCTCCACAACCTGAAAAAAGTGACAACACTTTTTTTTTCATATTGTTAGCTCCATTTTGTACCACAGTTGATTACGAGATAGATTGTTTTCATTGTTGTAAGACAGGCTTGATTATAAGTATTTTCAAGTCATTTCCAATTATTGGAAGAAATTTATATACCCCACTAAAAAAAGAGGTATTTGTAAACCAAAATTTGTTAAAATTGCTCTATCGGAACTTAAGTATCCTGCTAATGCCCAACAAAAAGCACCCGCACCATGAATAAAAATATTCAATGGATAAAAATTAAAATTTGTCAGCAATATTCCTATTAAGACAAGAGCAGTGCCAAACCATTTTATTGAACTAATCAATTTAATCTCCCTAATTTGAAAATACCTATAAGATTACCAATGCTATTTAAAATGGACGTAGCATCATTCCATTCGTCAAAACGAGAATCAGGCTTATTAAGGTATTGCCAATCAAATTGTCATTATTGTAAGAGAAAATCTAGAATAATGAAGCATTATTAATAACAAATATAATAGCAGAGGCACATACCAGTACTAGAAGTAGTTTTAATAAAGGAGATAAAAAATGGAGTTAGAGGAAGTATCTTTGCGGCAGATAGACCATAACTTAAGCTCCAGAATAAATTACAGGAAGAGAACAATAACCTTTTGAGAGTGTTATTAAATGCACTCAGTAAGTAGAGAGATAATACCATGAATAAGATACTAGCCACAGCATTTCTATTAGCAATCACAACATGCTATCCTGTTCATGCGGCAAAAGTAAACTGTGACTTTGATTCTGGAGAAACCTACAACCAATCTACTGGAGCATGGGAAGGGATAAGAGATTGGGAATCAATTTTCGATATGTTTTCTGATGGAATAGAACTTACTTTAGAAAGTTCACTGATAACAAAACTAGACTCTAATGAAATTTTTGAAGCAGCTATTGTTGATAAAGGAACTATTTATCTTCAGGGTTCTGAAAGTGGAATTACTGTAAGAATGACGTCTCTAGAAAATAATTTACTCAATATTTACGACGGCTATTGCTCTGTAGGCTTTTAGTCATATTCTATACTTAGTATACCAAATACAAATTTTAAACCTCTCTAGTGATTTTGAAAACACTAACTTTTTAGCTCATAATCACTTCTCATAAGTCTAAGTAACCCCCGAAACTTGGACCATGGACCTTGGAAATTTGATACCACTGGACATACTAAATCTAGACACTTGTTTTATGGTTGTGATCGGCTAACCTATTGATCTGTTTGAGTTGAAGTGATACCTTGTGTAGGCATTAAAACCCTTGTGGGGTCTTATTTTTTCAATAACTCAGCAGATATCGTAAGATCTTGTTTTTTTTGCCACATGTTTACTAGTTTACGCTTCTTTTTCAGCCTGTTTTAAGTTATGCTAAAAAATCTCGTTTTAGCCATCTTTCTTAATGGATTTTAAAATTAAATGGAAAAAAGGAATTCTTACTGATGCAATAAAGGGTGGGAGGCTAAAAGTAGAGTAGATGTAATGACTAGTCGTAGTGCCTTGATTTTATTTGAAAAAATTCAATGTAATAAATTGTAGCAGTAAAAGAAATTAATGGATTTAAAAACTGAGTTATCACTATTTTTTAAAAATATATTTTATTTAGATATTTTTTTTGCATAATATTAGTATGAAAAAGTCTGCTTCTATATCGTTTTTAATGATAGTCGGTTGCTCCGCGGCAAGTGCTTCAATATATAATCCAACAGTAGAGCTCCTTCAAAGGAATCTAATCCTAATAAATTATAAATCTGGACCAACTGAAGGTTTGTGGATGAAGCAAATAAAAAGCTATCACCTGTTCTTCGTAAATATGAGATGCCCATACCAAAGTATCTTAAATATTTTTGCGTTTAAAAATTTTAGAAAGTACAAGGGAGCGGTATGAAAACGAATGATAGGTTACTAGGAATTGACTTAGGCACTACTGCAATAAAAGCTGCGGTATTCGATAAATCGGGAGCTATTCACGATAGGTTTCATGAAAATTACCCCACCACTAGGCGAGGTGAAGCGCTCGTCGAACAAAACCCGGACGATTGGGTAAGGTTGGTACGTAAGGCATTAAGTAATGCTGCTGTGAGTGAAATTTCAGCTATCGGGTTATGTAGTCAGGTTAATACGCACGTTTTCGTTGATGCTAATGGGAATGCTTTATGTCCTGCTATCGTTTGGAAGGATCGTAGAGCTAATGCTGAAGCAACATCTATCGACTCTAAACTAACAATCAAGCAAAAAGAATTATGGTGGGGGACTCCCATGCCAATCGACTCCAGCCACGTAATCGCTCGAATGGCCTGGGTTGCAAAAACCCTACCTGATATCTGGAGCAAGACTTGCTGGGTAATGTTGCCAAAAGATTACTGTATGTTGAAGTTGACAGGGAAAGCTTCAACTGATCCTTTGTCAAACATAGGTCTTGTTGACAATGATTTCAATTACATTGGTGAACTTTTGGCTCTAGTGCCTGGCGCTGCTCAGCGAATGCCTCCATTAATTGGAATTACAGATATTGCAGGAAACCTAAAACAAGGACCGATGAAAGGTACGCCGATTGTATCTGGCACAATGGACGCTTGGGCAGGTTTAGTTGGAGCCGGCGCAGCAAAAGAAAAGTCCAGTATTTATCTAAGTGGGACTAGCGAAATATTGGGGGTTTCTTCCACTAAAGTTGTGCCTACCCCTGGTGTAATTATTTTTCCCGAGTCCCACGGACTTCGATTACACGCAGCGCCAACTCAAAATGGGGGTGATGCAAAGCTTTGGTTCTCCCAGGTTTCAGGGGTAAGCTTAGAGGAAATGTCTGCAATGGTTGCGGAAACAAAACGAAGTTCTTCAACACCGTTATTTTTGCCACAGTTAGAGGGGGAGCGTGCTCCTTATTGGGATGCTGATCTACGAGCTGCATTCTTGGGAGTTAGTCGCAAAACAAGCTTGCCTGACCTAGCTAGAGCTGTTTATGAAGGTGTAGCTTTTTCAGCCTATCAAGCATTAGATATTCTGGAAAAATCATCCAGCGTGGATAATGATGTGATTTTTTGTGGCGGTGGAGGTTTTCGGTCAGAGGCTTGGACGCAGATCAGAGCAAACGTGTTGAATAAAAGTTTAAAAATAATGTTATATGGAGAACCCGGGGTACTCGGAGCTGCAATTTTAGCCGCTGTTGGGTCGGGTATATTTTCATCTTTTGAGGCAGCGAGTGCTTCATTTTCTCGATACAGTTCTCTCTATTATCCAGACTCAAAAGAAACAGATGTTTATTTATCTATTTTTGAAATTTACAAAGATGCTATTAATACAAATGCTGCTTTAGGAAAACGATTAACAAAATTAAGTATAGACCAAGAAATTCTGTAATTGCACGTGTCTGAGATTAGATAGGCTGAGATAGCTAGAAACAGGCTTTTACAATGGAGCTTACTGTGTCATAGTGACACATATTATTGGAGGAATAAATATGAAAACACTTTTTAATATGGTTGTATCAGTATTGGCGTTCACTGCATCAGCAACTTGGGCAGAGACTATAGCTGTTATAACACCCTATTTGGCTCAGCCAGGTACTCAGGCAGCTATTGAAGGCTTTGAGGCGTCTGCAGCAGAAAAAGGATGGGAAGTAAATGTCATCGATACGGCAGGAGATGTTGCAGCAGTAATTAGTCGGATTGAAGACTCAGTTACCCAAAATGTTGATGCAATTGTTATTAATGTTGATCCTGCGCAAATAAACGTAGGACTGCAAAGTGCAAAGGATGCAGGTATACCCGTTATCGGTTTGGATGCTGGTTCAGACTCACTACTTATTGCTAACATTACATCCAATGGCTATGCAATGGCTGCCGAGACTTCAGTTTATGTAGCTAACAGAATTGAAGGAGCAGGAAAAGTTGTTATGTTTGTATTTGATGCTTTTCCTCCGGTTCAAATTCGTGGGGTTGTAGCAGATGCGATCTTTGGTAATTTCCCTGATATTGAAGTAATAGACCGCGTAACTCCAGATGTTTCGGATGGTGGTATCGCTGATAGTCGGGCCAAAATGGAAGCTATTCTGGCTGCTAACCCTGAGCGTGGGTCCATTTCTGCAGTCTGGGCGGCATGGGATCAACCAGCACTTGGTGCATTGCAGGCTATAGAGGGTGCAGGCAGAGCCGATGAGGGAATTGTTATAACGGGTATTGATGCCAACCCACAGGCTCGCGATGCCATTTCTCTTTCTGGAAATTTTGAAGCCTCGATAGCTCAAGATTTCTCGGCCATGGGTGCTGCTGCTGCTGAAGTCGTAGAAGGTGCCATCTTGGGAATGGAGCAGCGTGCTCGCGTAATCTATGTTCCGACAAGAATGGTGACTGCTAATAACGCTGTTCAATAAACGACTTATGCAGGGATAGTTATTCGAAGTGATGGCAGGATTAAAGGTTAAATCTTTATATCTTGCCATTATGAAGTCGAAAGTATTTAGATGCAGACACTGACATTTTCAAATATGTCTAAGGCATTTGGCGGAATAACCGCTTTAGCCGATGTGACGCTTGAACTTACGAGTGGACGAGTTCACGCATTAATGGGAGAGAATGGTGCCGGCAAATCTACTTTGATTAAATTAATTGCGGGTGTTCTCAAGCCTGACAATTTAGACGTTCGTAAAAATGGTTCCCCGATCCAGATAAGAAATGCGCAAGATGCTCAGGCACTTGGATTTCACATTATTCATCAGGAATTAAATATTGTTCCACAGGTCTCGGTAGCTGAAAATATACTGCTTGGTAAGGAGCTTCCGCGGAGGCATGGATTTTTAGTTAATTGGAATAAGGTACAGATGCAAGCATCAGAGGCGTTGGCACATCTAGGAGTTACTCACATAGACGTAAAAGCATGTGCCGGCGAATTACCTGCCGGTGACAAAATGATGATGAAGATTGCTGCGGCGCTCGTTTCTGCGGACAGAAATACACCAATTCTTTACGTGTTTGATGAACCGACAGCGGCATTGACAAGCAAAGAATCAGATAGGCTTTTTAATGTTATTGCGCACCTAAAAGCTAAAGGTGCTGCCATTCTATATGTTTCGCACCGTTTAGACGAGATTTTGCAGATTTGTGACGATGTCACTGTGTTACGAGATGGAAAACTTGTCATTACTGACGAAATCGCAAACACATCAAAAGCTAAGATCATTAAAGCAATGACGGGACGTGATTTTAGAGATACTTATCCCAAACGAAGTGTACAAATTGGAAGAAAGACACTCGTTAGTTTTAAGAATGTTGGCACCGATAAACTAAATAATCTATCCTTTGAATTACGCACGGGAGAAATATTGGGTGTATCCGGTTTAGCTGAAGCTGGTCAAAGCCACTTACTCAAACTTTTTATGGGCATTGGAACAATAAGAAGTGGGGTAGCTTCATTTTTTGGGGTTTCCTTGCCTAGATGTCCTGCTGAAGCCTGGAGTCGTGGTATTGCTTATGTTCCTCGTGAAAGGCGGGGAGAGGCCCTCTGCTTAGACATGTCGGTCCGCGCAAATATTCTTTTGTCTAATCTAGGTTATTATGGGTTTTATGCAAAACCTTGGCTTGAGATTAGGGATGTTTTTAGTATTGGCGACAAAGTTAAATTGAAATCAAATGGTATTAGTCAGCCTGTACGGCAACTTTCTGGCGGAAATCAACAGAAAGTCGTTTTTGCTCGTGCAATTCAGGTCAACCCTAGACTTCTTGTTCTTGATGAGCCTACGCGCGGCGTCGATATTGGTGCAAAATACGATATTTATGATCTGGTTCGAGAGCTGAGTGCGCAAGGCTGCAGCGTGATACTAACTTCAAGTGATTTGCCTGAGATTTTAGGTATTTGCGATCGAATTTTAGTGATCCAAGAAGGACGCCAAACTAATTTGCTTGAACGTGCTGGAATGACAAGTTCCGATCTGCTATCTTATTTATATCATAGCCGTTAACTGAAAAGATAATGTGATGCAAAAACTACGTCAATTTGGAACCCTTCTTGGGTTTATCCTAATATTATTGTTTTTCACCATTAAATTACCGGATACATTTCTTACATTTCGTAACTTAATAAATATAAGTCAACAGCTTTCTATGTTAGCAGTTGTTGCTGCGACTATGACGATAGTCATGGTAATGAATGACTTTGATCTCTCGGTCGGCTCAATGGCTTCATTAGCTGGTGTTGTTGCTGCTATAATATTTGCTTCAGGTTATCCAGTCTGGGTCGGGTTATTTTCTGCACTTTTGGTAGGTGTATTAGGAGGCTTATTTAATGGATTTTTAGTATCTGTAATAGGAATTTTACCGTTTGTAGCAACCCTGGGGACACTAACCGTTTTTTCAGGAATGGCGTTTCTTCTTGCAGATGGAAAAACGATTTTCGGGCGTGATATTCCCGCAGGCTTTTCAGGTTTTGCTCGGTCTGGTTTAGAAATTGGGGATATTAAAATTCCCATGCTAACGATTACTGCAGTTATGGTGATCTTTTTTTGCTGGTGTCTCTTAGAACAAACAAATTTTGGGCGCCGGTTGTATGCTATCGGTGGTAACAAAGAAGCTTCACATTTGGCTGGCATTAAAGTTGTACGACTGCGCATTATTGCTTTTACACTTACTGGATTCGGTGCCGCTGCAGCAGGCTTAATGTATGCTTCGAGAGTTGCCTCTGCAAACCCTACGCAGGGCTCTGGTTTAATGCTAGATGCAATTGCCGCTGTATTTCTTGGTATGACAATGAGCCGTCAAGGTGAGCCTAAGGTTGTATATACGGTGGTTGGAGTACTAATTTTAGGAGTGCTTGACAATGGGATGACGCAGTTACGTGTTGATAGTTACGTTCGTGAAATTATGGTCGGTCTTTTGGTGTTAGCGGCGGTTGCTGTAGCAGCGCTTTCCAAACGAGAGCGGTAGTTTGAATAATTAAGCATCAAGTGAGTCATTCTGCTAAGTATGACCATCTAGAACTGCCAGCTTACAAATATTTAAGTAAAAACTAAAATTTGAAAGCCGTTCAAATAAGTGAAAATATTGTAGCTGGTCATGCTGATTTTTATACCCTTAATATCCAAAAATATCCAAAAAATTTTATAGCGAAATACTAAAGTCAGAATTGTCCCCCTTACCCCACATTTTTATAAAGAGCGACCCATACCCGTAGGGATACTCTCACTTATATGTTTAGGAATCGTTATTTTTCTCGTATTACGAATAAAATTCAGGGAATAAAAAAACTGCTTGCGTGACTTAAAAGTTCGAAAGGTTTACTCGAAATTGGTCGAGCATGAGTTTGCTAGTTTCCAATTGTAATTTTAACTAACTGTCTTGCAAACCCACAGCTTTTAATCCTTGGAGCAACACGTCTTTAATTATCAAAGGAGCCACTTTTTCATAATCTGATAATGATTGTATTTCGGGACGTTCTGCTTTGTATTTAGCAAGATAATCTTTTCCCTCGGCTATGTTCCCCATTGAGCCCAATATTGCTGCTTTCCAACCAATGAATCTCGAGTGTGGATCTCTTTCAAAAAGTGTGTCGCACCAGTAAAGAGCATTCTGCCAGTCTTTGAGAGCGATGTAAACCAATACAAAAAAACCTTCATAGTTTCGTTTTGACAAAGGATCTAACTCGATTGCCTTTTGTACATACTCTAAAGTTTCTTTAAATCTTCCAAAATTCGATAAAGCCTGCCCATAATGAAAGTTTGTTCTGGGATGGTTAGGATTTATCTCCAAAGCTTTCTTTGCTAATTCCAGTCTTTTCTGATAGTTGCGTTTTATACTAAAAGATAGACTTAGTGTTGACAATGCATCTGGGTTTTCAGGGTCTATCGTCACGGCTTTTTCGGCTAATTTGTGAAAAAGGCGTTCATTTTCCGTTCGATCGCTCTGTTTCTCATGATTATAAATCGTACCTTGCAAGACTTGGCAATAGAGCACGTAAGCATCACAAAAATTCGCATCCAGCTCGATAGCGCGTTTGCAATGATGAATCACTTTTTCCGCATCCGTCATAAATGTATCGTTATTGTAGATACTTAAGCCGTGTAGGTATTCATCCCACGCACCAAAATTCTTTTTTTTCTTGCTCGACAATTTTGCAGTTTCTTGAACCCTGAGAGCTGGTGATATCAAGGCTGCGATACTTTGAGAAACTTCATCCTGTACTTCAAAAATATCTTCAAGTGATCTATCCCATCGTTTTGACCAAATCTGTTTGTCTGCTGAAGAAAAGTTAAGTTGTGCCGTAATTCTTACCTTGTTACCCGCTTTTCGAACGCTGCCTTCTACCAAATAGTCAGCCCCAAGCGCTTTCCCAATTTCTGCCGACCTTTCCTTAGTTCCCTTGAAACTAAAACTGGAATTGCGCGATATTACGGGAAAAGTTTTCCAAAGAGATAGAGCAGAAATTATATCCTCAGTTATACCATCAGCAAAATATTCTTGCTCTTCATCATTACTCAGATTTTTGAATGGAAGAACGGCTATCGCAGGCGGCCTACTGTCTAATTCCTCAGTTTCGTAAGAGTTGATATCAAGTTCCCGTCTCTGAAGGTTTGGTACTGAGAGATCAAAGGCATGTACTCTTGTATTTTTCACAGAACGCTCGCCAATATCATTGAAAAGCAACTCTGTTTTTTGGGCTACGAAATCATGAATACTTTTTGAGAGACAAACCCCATCTGGTTGAGATAACGCTTCAAGTCTTGCAGCGACATTGACTCCGTCACCGTAAAGGTTGTCTCCTTCAACAATAACGTCTCCCATGTTCAATCCAATGCGAAAATGCATTTTTTCTTCTTCTGAGACGCTAGAATTTCGCTCTTTTAACAATTTTTGAAATTCCGATGCACAGATTACTGCCGATACAGCACTTTGAAATTCTGCAAGAACAGAGTCTCCCGCAGTATTAAATATTCTACCACCGTGTTCTGCAAAAAGATTCTCCAGTATATCCTTGCATACTCTGAAGGCTTGCAACGTTTGATTCTCATTTTTTTCCATTAATTTGCTGAATCCAACTACATCGGTAACAAAGATCACAGCTATTTTTCTATCTATTTTTTTTTCAACCATTGTAATAATATCTAGTTTAATTTTGTTGACTGTTTATAAGATTTTTTAATAGTGAAGTAAAGTAATCTAGCGCCAAAAAATATGTAATCAGTTGGATTGTTACGAGCGAGAGACTCATTTTTTATTAAGATAGAGAACCAAATTTTAGATCGAAATGCAAACAAGAAATACTTATCACTTTGGTTTGGCACTTTTACTACCAAATTCTGCGCTTCAGCATAATTCTGGACTCTTGGACATTAAAAATGCTTGGAATAAAACAATCGAAAAGTTGCAACGTCAGCGAAATTTTTGGGTTTGACTGTGTACTTCCAGATTGTGCGACGTCGCCCTCCATTTCCAGCCAGCCATTTAGTCCAGCTGGCACTTCATGAAAAGGTAATTTACGAGAATTCAATCAAAAAATAATATAGCTTTTTGAAATTATTTATTAATTATTTTGATATCTAACATGCAATGAAAACAAAAGTGCAGAAATCCAGCTTAATTGATATACGACTGTATTGTTACTAAAGATGTTTAATTGACTTATAAACCAGGCCCTTCCTGACACCGAAGGCATTGTGAGACTTGACATGTTTGCTTGGCTTTGCTTTTTTTAGCCGATTTACGCAGAACTTTATATTGTGGTGTTGAAACTTTGGGCTTTTCAGCTTTGGCTCTCATCATAGTGGCTTGCCCCTTAATATGATTGTCCTGCAAAATGGCTGTGGCGAGCACTTTTTATGGGAAAATACCAAGTTTTGTCGAAAATCAAAAATATAAAGCTTTAAAAAGAATACTTTAATCAAAACTCCATCTTTTGATTTCAAAAAAATATAAAATTAATTTACTCTTAATAATAAGAATTACCATGACTCTTTATCAAAAAAACTACACTCTGTGTATACGGTTTCAACCGATACAGGTTTGTCATGTTGCCATATGCTCGAATGTTTTATTAACTCACTTCTTGGAATAGAAGCTAGTTTTGTCTTTGCTTCATCTACCGTTTTAGCGGTAATCTTCAGGTCGCCGAAAACTTCCCCTCGCCAAGTTATTGTATAAGTATCCATTGCATCCTCTTTAAAGAACATTATATGAACATATACTTAAATCATATTTAGAATCAATAGTTTTATTTAGTTTTTCTCGATTTTATGAGTTGGGGTAAAACAATACGGGTTTCTCTTATTCCTTCAAGAAACTTATTCATCTAAACATCTTGATGCGATCGTTCCAGATTAGTACCTAACTCGTCCTGAGCGCCAACCTTTAATTCATTTGGAGAGTAGTCGAATAGATCGAAGAGCTCAGCTGGAAGTCATATTCTCTTTTTTTAAAACATCTCGTTAAGTATCGCTAAGCGTTTATCAAAATAGTGAAAGTTGTTTTGGTTAAGGTCTCAATAGCCAGAACAAAATTTTTACTTAAGCTGAACTTTGCTTTGGCTAACTCAGCCAAATAAAAGTCGATAGAAAACCGTTCGTCATAAATTTTTCATTGGCTTGGAAGTTAAAGTCCTCGTTCTATTCGAAAAAATATATATGCCAAAATTCATGGAGTCTCCGCAAAGAATAATTAAATTAAAATAATACTTTATACTTGATGAAACACTATTTCTTTTACAAGATTTGATGAAATGTTAAGTGGATAATTCTAGTAGTCTTCTTCTCGTTGGTAGCATCATGTATGGGTCTAACCTCTCATTAGCCATGAAGCACAGAAAATCTTTAGTTTATGTTCGTACCGGATGGGTTTAATGACTGTTTTAGATGAGTTGTGTCAGGGTTAAGAGAAGCATAAACATTTTATTTTTCTAGGC
>MDTB01045351.1_pt1 | contig 13113 bp, 9 predicted proteins | sample 811161 | NCBI WGS metagenome assembly MDTB01 (sample SAMN05326650, study PRJNA326480) | marine metagenome | isolation source: seawater | place: Mediterranean Sea | collected 2009 | reverse complement strand
TTAAAAGCTTAAAAGCACGTTTAAATTCCAATAGGATCTATTCTTTTTTAATTTGAGCTATAGAACCTTCTAACTTAGTAGGTGAAGTAAGATCTTTTAAAATTTCAACAGCTTCTGAAATATAAATATCTTTTCTTAAATACTCTTGCGAACGTTCACGTTTTTTAATGGTTTCTTGATTTGGCAAACCCAATGCCCCTGCCTCAGGAAGCCATTGAAATTTATAGGATGATTCAAATTGTGCTAATTTTTCAAAACGTTTTGCATATTCTTTTTTATTATCACGTTCAGTCTTGTAAGATTCATAATCTAGAAAATAGCTGAAGTCGTTTTGCTGTTTTTTTACCCAAAGAGCTTGCTCTTGAATCAATTTAACCATAGGGTTTTCCTTAAGACGCTTTTTACTTCGTTCTACTGCATATTTATAATTAGGTATTGAGGATGATTCGAAATAGGTTGGTGAAATACGGTCCCACGCTAATGGATTATCCTGATCCTTTTCACCCATCTCAACATAAGCATATCTATCTGGAAATATGATATCACTTTTAACACCTTCCAATTGAGTAGACTGTCCATTAACACGATAAAACTTATCTGTTGTAACTTTAAGTGCGCCAAGGTCTCCATAAGTCCCTCCTGAAATCATTCGATTGAGGTCTACAATATTTTGAACAGTTCCTTTTCCAAAAGTCTGCTTGCTGCCCAAAACAATTGCCCTTTTATAATCCTGAAGAGCTGCAGCAATAATTTCTGAAGCTGAAGCAGAGAATTCATTAACCAAAACCACAACGGGTCCTTCCCAAATAACCGACGGATCAACATCCTTCAATACCTCTTTTCTTCCCCCGGTACTTTTTACCTGAACAACAGGACCATCTTTAATAAAATATCCAGTCATATCAACAACTGTTTTTAATGATCCCCCTCCATTATTTCTTAAATCCAAAATAATTCCTTTAACATTTTTTTGTTTTAGTTGCTCCAATTCTTTTTTTACATCAGTTGCTGCATTCCTTTCATTATAATCTTCAAAAGAAATATAAAATTTTGGGAGCTCTATTAGTCCATAATCTCCTGTTTCGTCTTTTATTAGTGTTGACTTAACATAAGTTTCTTCAAGCTCTACTACGTCACGTGTAATGGCCACCTCCTCTATATTTCCTTCTACTCGTTTAATAGTCAAAAATACTTGTGATCCTTTTGGACCTTTTATAAGTTTAACTGCGTCGTCAAGGACCATCCCAGAAATATCTATAGCCTCTTGATCATCTTGTTGTCTGACTTTCAAAATAGCGTCACCTACTTTTAATAGATTCTCTCTCCAAACAGGTCCTCCTGAAATAATTTCAACTATTTTAACTTGTTGATTACGTTTACTCAATCGTGCACCAATCCCTTCAAATTTTCCTGAAATTGACATGTCAAAGCGATCTTTGTCTCTAGGAGCAAAGTAGTAAGTGTGTGGATCAAATTGAATAACAATAGAATTAATATAAATAGAAAACCAATCCTTACGCTTAAGGTCATTATAATTTTCGAAAAAATAATTCATGTTTTCAAGAATATCTTCACGAGCAATTTTCTCTAGCTCATCATCTGGAACCATTTCATAATTTCCATCTTGATTTTTCTTTTGAATTTCCTCATCTTTCTTTGTTGTAAAAGTTTCTAAAGCACTGAGCTTAAAGCGCTTTCGCCAAATGGATTTTAGTTCAATAATATTATTAGTATAGGGTGTCTCTTCATAATTCAAATCAATTTCTTCCTTTATAGAGAAATTGAAAGGTTTTTCAAGTAATTTCTTGTAAAAACTCTCTACCTGTTTCATACGTTGCATGAGCCTAGAATAAGTTAGGGTAAAGAAATTTATTTCATTGGTTTTTAATTCATCGTCAATTTTTAAGCGATAAGACTCAAAACTTTTAATATCAGAGTTAAGGAAAAATCGATGCTGCCCATCAATATTTTCCAAATAATTAATGAAAACATTTTCAGAAAATTCATCATTAAAATCCTTAGGGTCATAATGACCTCGATCCAAAACATAGGAGATAATCTCTAATAAAAGTTTGTCTTTTTTTGGATCATCATTATTTAGTGTGTAACCAAATACAAATCCTGTTATCAAAATAAATGGTAAGGTCCAAATATATTTCTGCATTGTAGAATTAATATTTTTCAAATTTATAGCCTCTAAATATAAGCATATTATAAAACAGTTTTGTTAATATTGTTTTAAAAGAAACCGCTTAAAGATTTCTTACTTTAGCAATGAAGCAAAATTTATGAAAACAAAGCCACTAATTTTAGTTGTTAATGACGATGGGATAACAGCACCAGGTTTACGTATGCTAATTGAAATAATGAATGAAATTGGAGAGGTTGTAGTTGTTGCTCCAGACTCTCCACAGTCAGCCATGGGTCATGCTATTACTATAAATTCAACTCTAAATTGCCAAAAAATCAATATAACAAAAGGCCCTCAATTGGAATATAGTTGTTCGGGTACTCCTGCAGATTGTGTTAAGCTAGCAGTAAATGAACTTTTAGACCGTAAACCAGATCTTTGTGTCTCTGGAATTAACCACGGTTCTAATTCATCAATTAATGTTATATATTCTGGAACAATGAGTGCAGCTATTGAGGCTGGAATAGAAGGGGTTCCAGCTATCGGATTTTCCCTATTAGACTTTAGTTGGGATGCAGATTTTAACCCTCTAAAAAGATTTATTAATAAAATTACAATCATGGCATTAAAAAATGGTATCCCAAAGGGTGTTGTTCTTAATGTTAATTTCCCCAGACTAAAGGAAGAGCAAATCAAGGGTATTAAAATTTGTCGACAAGCCAAAGCCTATTGGATAGAGGAGTTTGATAAAAGGACCAATCCAATGGGAAAAGAATACTATTGGTTAACCGGAACTTTTGTAAATGAAGATAATAAAGAGGATACTGACGAATGGGCTTTGAAAAATGGATATGTTTCTGTTGTTCCAACACAATTTGATATGACTGCACATCAAAGTATTAGATATTTCAATAAATGGAATTTATAAAAAGTAAATATTTTTATTTTGGAATCTTAACAGGGTTACTTTGGACTAGTTTTGCAGTAGTAATGCTCCTATTTGTTCTCTCTAACGAATCTCTAGAAAATAGTCTATTAAGTCTTTACAATCAAAAAAAACTTGGCGGATTGATCTCTATATCAGCTTTAATAAATCTTCCGGTGTTTTTCATAGCGCTTAAAAAAAATAAGTTTTCTTTTGCCTCAGGCCTTGTAGCAATTTGTTTGATTTTAGTTATGCTGATTGCTTTTTTAAAAATAAATAATTAAAATAATTCTAGGACTGTGAAGTATTATCTTATTTCTGGCGAAGCATCAGGTGATCTTCATTGCTCCCATCTAATTCATGCTTTGAAAAAATTAGACCCTGAGGGAGATTTTAGAGCTTGGGGCGGTGATTTAATGGAAAAAGAAGGTGCTTTTTTGGTAAAGCATTATAGGGAATTGGCCATTATGGGTTTTTGGGAAGTGGTGTCTAATCTTCCTAAAATCATAAAAAACATATCATTTTGTAAAAAAGATATTCTAAGATATATGCCAGATGTAATAATTTATGTGGATTACCCTGGTTTCAATCTAAGGATAGCCAAATGGGCAAAAAATAAGGGTTTTAAAAATCACTATTATATAAGCCCTCAAGTGTGGGCCTGGAAAGAAAATAGGGTAAAGAAAATTAAAGAAACTTTAGACAGTCTTTATGTAATACTTCCCTTTGAAAAAAACTATTTTGAACAAAAACATAATTTCCCAGTTCATTACGTTGGGCATCCGCTTATTGATCAATTATCAAAATATTCTAGAGATCCAAAATTTTGTGAAAAAAATAATTTAACCCCTAAAAAACCGATTATTGCTTTACTTCCTGGAAGTCGACTCCAAGAAATTAGAAAAATGCTCCCACTATTTAATAAAATTGCTGAAAAATTTAAAAAATTTCAATTTGTAGTTGCTGGAGCACCTGGAATTGATCCAAAAGAATATATTAAATTCATGAAATCTAATTCCTTAAATTTTGTTCATGAAAAAACCTATCAGCTTTTGCTAAACAGTTATGCCGCTTTGGTTACAAGTGGTACTGCTACTTTAGAAACTGCTCTGCTAAATATCCCTCAACTAGTTTGCTATAAATGTAGTCCAATAACTTATTGGATTGGAAAAAAGGTAATCAAACTCAAATATATTTCCCTAGTGAACTTGATTCTTGAAAAAGAAGCTGTAGTTGAACTTATTCAAAATGATTGCACCTATGAAAAATTAGTTGTTGAATTAGAAACCCTTCTCCAAAAAAACTCATTGGAAAAAATGAATCAAAATTATATTATACTAAAAGAAAAAATTGGAGGAAGCGGTGCAAGCGAAAAAACTGCCAAATTAATTTTTGATTCTATAAGAAATAATTTTAAAAATTAACCTCTGAAACGTGGAACAAAATTTTTTCTATAATTTTCAAAATCTTCAGGTTTTGAGAATATCTGATAGTCCCCTTGTTTTATCATTTTTAAAAAAAGTTCTATTTGCTTTGGTTTTTGATATCCAACTAAAGGCATGATTGGATCACCATTTTCACTAAAAAAGACCATGGTTGGATAGCCCTTTACACCAAGAAATTGTGTAAACTGATGGGTGGCGTTTCTGCCTTTTCGATTGGGATCAAAGTTTGGGTTGGTAAAAGTTTGATCATAATATTTTATTTCTTCAACGCCTTCAGCATTAAACTTAACTGCATAATAATTTTCAATTATGTATCTAGAAACATCAGGGTTTTGAAAGGTGTTTTTATCCAACAATTTGCAGGGTCCGCACCACTCTGTATATACATCCATAAAAATTTTCTTAGGCTCTTTTTTTTGGGCTTCTTGAGCTTCAGAAAATGACATCCACTGTATATTTTGAGCCAATATTAAATTGGAATTAAATATTAATGCTAGGGTAATAAAAAAATAAGGTTTCATATTTAATGCTTAAACCGATTACTATTATATGTTAAAAAACTATTCCTTTTGAATATTTTTCTCTGCTCCATGAGTAAGTCTTTTTAAAGGCTTTAACAATAATAAAACTAATAAAGAAATAATTGAACAGAAAATAAAAATTCCTGTGAATATTTGTTTTTCTCCAGCAGTTTCAGCAAAACCTCCAATTCCTGCAGCTAACTTGTTTCCTATTCCTGTAGCTGCCCAATATAGGCCCATTATTGATGCTGCATATTTTACTGGAGCAAGTTTAGTTATAAATGATAACGAAACTGGTGATGCACATAATTCACCTATGGTGTGAAACAAATAAGCTAATACAAGCCAATACATAGGTGATTTCCCTGCTATTTCATAATCCACAGCAGCAAAGCGCATGAAAATAAAGCCAACACCCATAATTAAAATACCGATAGCAATTTTATATAGTGAAGAGGCCTCTTTACCAATTGATTTCCATCGCATCCAAAAGCCCCCAATAAAAACAGCTAAAGTAATAATGAAAAAAGAATTTAATGATTGGAACCAGGTAGCGGGAATTTCAATGCCCAAGAGCATTCTATCAGTTTTTTGTTTTGCATATAAGTTCATAAGTCCTCCTGCCTGCTCAAAAGCACCCCAAAAAACAATGATTAATAGAAAAGAAATTAATAATACTTTAACCCGATCTTTCTCGATAGAGGTTAAATTTCTATTTTTTAGTTGATTATCAGGATGTGAACTTTTACCAATAAAGTCTCCTACTCCTACTAAATACTTTTGCCCGTATAAATAGGTCAATTGACCGATTAACATTCCTATCGCAGCTAATCCAAATCCATAGTGCCAATTATAGGTCTCACCTACCCATCCACATACTATGGGCGCAGCAAATCCACCTATATTGATTCCCATATAGAAAATATAAAAGCCAAGATCTCTTCTTTCATCTCCCTGAGCGTAGAGGCCCCCGACCATACTAGAAATATTAGGTTTTAAACATCCAACGCCAAGAATTACAAAAAAGCAGCCAGTGTAAAAACTAATTTCTGAATCAAAAGCTAAAATTGTATGACCAATACATAATAAAATCCCTCCCATCATAACAGTTTTCTTTTGACCCAAAAGATTATCTGCTATCCAACCACCAGGGACGGAAGATAAGTAAACTAACATAGTATACCATCCATATAATGCAATAGCTTCTGAATTAGTCCATCCAAAACCGGGATTATCACCATTAGTTTTTGCAACAAGAAAAAGTGTAAATAATGCTCGCATACCATAATACGAAAATCGTTCCCAAACCTCAGTAAAAAAAAGTACATATAGCCCAGCTGGGTGACTAAAAACAGTTTTTGATTGAGATACAGTTTCCATAATTTAAAAATTATTTTATTATAAGTTTTTAAATATAAAATTAGTCATTTTGGTATAGAGATGTTTTTGGGTATTCCCACCTGAAATGCTGTGATTTTTATCAGGATATATCATCCAATCAAACTGTTTGTCAGCTTGAATCAATGCATCTACCATTCGCATAGTGTTTTGAACATGAACATTATCATCTCCAGAGCCATGGATAATTAAAAAATTTCCATTCAATTGATCTGCGTAATTTAGGGGAGAATTTAAATCATACCCTTCTGGATTTTCCTGAGGGGTTCTCATAAAACGTTCTGTATAAATCGTATCATAAAAGCGCCAATTTGTTACTGGAGCAACAGCTATAGCAAATGAAAAAATACCTCCCCCCGTTAATAAACAATGTGCTGCCATGTGGCCTCCAAAACTCCAGCCCCAAATTCCAATTCGTTTTTTATCTATAAAAGTTAATTCTCCTAAAGTTCTAGCCACACCAATCTGATCTATAGATTCATATTTGACCAAATTTAAATAGGTAGACTTTTTGAATTTTGAACCTTTAAAGCCTGTGCCCCTTCCATCAACACATGCGATTATATAGCCTTGATTGGCGAGGTCTTTGTGCCACAGTGTTCGATAATCTCCCCACCTGTTTGAGACTTGCTGAGAACCAGGCCCCGAGTATTGAAACATTAATAGTGGATATTTTTTTTCAGGATCAAAATCCACTGGTTTAATCATCCACATGTTCAAATCTGAACCATTTATTTGAATTGTTGAAAATTCTTTTTTTGGAAGATTATACGATTCAAGATTTTCAATCAATGTATTGTTTTCTTTTAATTGGCGAATTGCTTTGTTTTTTCGAGTTTCATAGAGTGTATAAATTGGGGGTGTTAATTCATCAGAGTAGGAATGTATATAATATTTGCTATTAGTGCTAAATGTAGCGCCGTTAAATCCCCTAGTGGCATGAAGGGTTCGTTTACCTTTTCCAGAAATTTTGATTGCAAAAATACCCCTTTCAGTGCTGCTCCCTTCAACAGATTGGTAATAAATCTCTTTGCTCTTAGAATTATATTTATAAATAGCTGTAACCTCCCAATCTCCACTTGTAACTTGATTGACAAATTTTCCATTTATATCAAAATGGTAAATATGTTTATATCCATCCCTTTCGCTTGTCCATAAAAAACCTTCATCCCCTATAAATTTAAGATCATCACTTATACTTACATAGGCTTCATCTTGTTCATTCAATATGAGTTGAAGTTTCTTTTTTTGGATATCCCATCTCCATATATTTAAATCATTTTGATGCCTATTTATAGTTTGAATTATCAAACTATTTTTACCCCCTGTGAATTGAATTCTTGGAATATAATAAGGGGCTTGATCACCAAAATCAATTTTTTCTTTTGTTTGAGAAAATATATTGTATACAATAAGATCAATTTTAGAATTTTCTTCTCCTGCTTTTGGGTATCGAAACATATATGGAAAAGGATAAGTTTGATTACCATAGATATCCATAGAAAAAATAGGAACATTAGATTCATCAAATCGCATGTAAACAATATTATTTGAATCTTTACTCCAATCAAAAGCACGAACAAAACCAAACTCTTCCTCATAAACCCAATCTGTAATTCCATTAAGAATTTGATAGCTACCATCAAAAGTTATCTGAGTTACGATATCAAGATCTAAGTTTTTTAGAAAAAGGTTTCTTCTGTAAACGTATGCTACTTTTGTACCATCTGGAGAAAAATATGGCTCTTGAACTTTCTGTTCATTAAGCTTTTCAAGGGATTTTTTTTCAATATTATAAATCCAATAAATAGCTTGCTTAGATCTTCTGTAAATCTGATCAGTATAAGTCTCAAGAAGGATTTTTTGTTCATCTTTTGAAAAGGTATAACCAGAGAATTTAATTTTTTTGGGAAATTGGTTTGAATCAAATAATATTTCTCGCTCTAGTGAACTAGAATAGGCATAAGAAACTAAAAGGTTTGTGTTTGAAAGCTTATCCTCTTCAATGACTGTATAATTTAATCCATTTTTCATTGACCGGATGGCTTCAAGTTTTTGGGGTTCATAATTTCCTCCAATCAATTCACCTAAATCAAATGAGAGATCCTGTGCATTAGCTAAAGTGCAAAAAAATAAAGTTGTGTTAACATAAAAATAGGTTAGCCGTAAATTTTTTCTGAATACATAGTAAAGATTAAGTTTAGTATTTAATTTAAGTAAATTCATTTTTTGTAGATTTTTTTTTGCTGAAGCAATTTAGGAAAAATGCAATAACCATTATTTTAGATAGCCTCCAAATTCTCTATATTTATAAAAAAAACATGAGTAAAAAAATCGAAGGTTTTTCCAAATTAACAAAATCGGAAAAAATAGATTGGATTACTAAAACTCACTTTAAAAATCCTGATCAAGCGAGGAAGCAACTTGAATCTTATTGGAACTTAGATTCAAACCTCCAAATGCAACATGATGAATTTATTGAAAATACACTTTCAAACTTCTATTTACCTTTAGGTATAGCCCCTAATTTTTTAATAAACGGATCAATCTACACAATCCCAATGGTAACTGAAGAAAGCTCGGTGGTAGCTGCAGCAGCAAATTCTGCAAAGTTTTGGGGTGTCAGAGGGGGATTTAAAACAGAAGTAATAAATACATTAAAGATTGGACAAATTCATTTCTTTTTTGAAGGAAATCCTAAAGAATTAATAACTTTTTTTAATCGTAGAAAATCAGATTTATTTAAATCTGCTTCGCCTATAACAAAAAATATGCAATCCCGGGGAGGAGGAATTAAAAGTATAGATCTAATTGATAAAGGCGATGTATTATTAAATTACTATCAATTACATTTAGGTTTTAAAACAGCAGATGCTATGGGAGCTAATTTTATCAATTCATGTTTAGAATATGTGGCTAAATATCTAATTCAATTTGCTAAAGAAGACAAACTTATAAATGGAAAAATAAATCCTATTGATGTTGTGATGAGTATTCTTTCTAATTATGTGCCAGAATGTTTAGTAAATGCAAAAATTAGTTGTCCCTTAAATGATTTTAATCTTGAAAATGGTAGTAAAAAAGGTAAATATTTTGCAAATCGTCTAATCCAAGCAGTTGATATAGCAAAGTGTGAAACTTATAGAGCAGTAACACATAACAAAGGTATCATGAATGGTATCGATGCAATAGTCATAGCAACCGGAAATGATTTTAGAGCCGTTGAAGCTGGGGTACACGCTTATGCCGCCCGCTCGGGTCAATATAGGTCTCTTAGCGACGCATATATCAAAGAAGATAAGTTTTTTATGGAACTTTCCATTCCTCTTGCACTTGGTACAGTAGGAGGATTAACAAAATTGCATCCGATGGTGGCCTGGTGTATGGAGTTACTAGGAAATCCTTCAGCACAAAAGTTAATGGAAATTGTAGCTGTAACTGGTTTGGCTCAAAATTTTGCTGCACTAAGATCACTTATAACGACAGGTATTCAAAAGGGTCACATGAAGATGCATCTTTTAAATATACTAAGTCAATTTAAAGCAAGTAAAAGTCAGAAAATAGCAGCTATAAAATATTTTACTTCACGACAAGTCACTTTTCAAGCAGTGAAAAATTTTTTGGAAAAAAATAAATTTTAAATTAAATGCCGTCTTTTTATAGCCATGGTAAACTATTAATTACTGCAGAATATGCAGTACTTGCCGGAGCTAAAGCATTAGCTATTCCATGTAAAAAAGGGCACCATTTAAACTTCCAATCAGAAAATAAATCTAAAGAACTTTCATGGAATAGTTATGATTTTGAGGGACAAAAGTGGTTTGAAGTTGATTTTCATTTACCATCGCTTAAGATTATGAAAAGTTCAGATCAAAATACTGCCAAAAGACTTCAGGAAATTTTGATTTTTGCTACTAAAGAAAACCCTTTTTTTTTATTAGAGGGAGGAAAAGTCGAAACCTATCTTGAATTTAATAATTTCTGGGGTTTAGGTAGCTCCTCTACTTTAATCGTAAATATTGCCTCATGGGCTAAAATTAATCCCTACAAATTATTAAATTCAAGCTTTGGAGGAAGTGGTTATGATGTTGCCTGTGGGCTTGCTGATGGACCGATTTTCTATTCAAAAAAACAAAATAATCCTAAAGTAGAATCTATTTCTTTATCACCAATATTTTTTGAAAAATTATATTTTGTTTATTTAAATCAAAAAGCAGATAGTCAAAAAGCTGTTCAAGATTTTGATCTGAACAAAGTTAATACTGAAATAATTAAAAAACTTGACAATCTGACTGATGAAATGTCATCGACTATTGATATCAATAAATTTGAAAATGCAATGGAAGAGCACGAAAAAATAATTGGGAGGATGATAAACAAGCGTCCTATTAAAGATGTATTATTCCCCAATTTTACTGGAAGTATCAAAAGTTTAGGAGCTTGGGGTGGAGATTTTATTTTAGTCACTGAAAATAAAGAAAAAGATACAGAAAAATATTTTAAAAAAATGGGTTATAATACTGTAATACCATGGAAAGAATTGAGCCTGGTACACTAAGATTTTATTTAGTAATATAGAGTCCTATTATCATCGATTTCAGCAACCGATTCAAGCGCTGCATATACACTTTCCATCATTTGAATGCTTGTATCTTGGCGAACCTTTTCAGCATAAGATAGGTAGTCTTCCAAGTCATCAACAATATTTTTTTTCTTTAGTAATATTTTATAAACTCCTTTCTCACCAATTATTAATTCCGATTCTTCTTCAGGACTTAAAGAAAATGCAACACCTAAAACTGAGGGCTCATTTCCTGCTCCAACTATTGTTGGGTTTTTCTGATTAACTGCGGAGGCTGCTTCAATTGATAATTTATCGTCCTGAGCTAAAGCTTGAAGGGTAAGTTTATCAGCATATTGTCTTTTGATAAGAATTCCCTTTTTTTCTCTAATTATTATTTCCCGAACTTCGGCGCCTACTTGTTTAATAGTTGCTAAACCTTCTTTCAAATTATCAGTGAGTTGAACAACAACATATCCGCCTCTACTTAAGGAAAACCTTTTTATATCACCTACTTTCGTGTCTTTTTCAAAGGCCCACCTAACAATATTTCTTTGTTGATTTAAGCCAGGTAGATTTTCTTCTAAGCTTTTTATTTGTTTGACTGGACGAACACTGTAGCCATTTTTTTCAGCAATTATGTTAAATTCATTTTTTTCTCGAGTATCCATTTCGAACTGAGTCGCCTTTCTAAAAATTTCATTTGATGTTTTATCCGATGGTAATGCTTCTGCAACTACATCAGCAATTAATGCCAGATCATCTTTATCAGTAATTCTAATAACATGAAATCCAAATTCGGTTTCAACAAGACCTACCTTTCCAACTTTATTATTATTAACAAAATTGAAGAATTCTACTGCCATTTCTCCTTCTTGAAAAAATCCTAAATCGCCACCGCGATTTTTTGTTGGACCATCTGAATTTTCTCTCGCTAGTTCAGCAAAATTTGTTGATGCTTTTTTAGCCTCTCGAAAAATTCGATTGGCCTTGCGTTTAGCTTCACGTTTAGTCAAAGTTATACCAGATGGTGAACGGGTTGAACCTTTATATGTAATTAGTATGTGGCTTGCCCTTAATGATGCATTCTTTTTTCGATCCAAAAGTCTTGAAATTTTAAAAGAATTCCTATCTCGGTAAGGTCCAAAGACATCTCCTTTATTTAAGCCAAATAAAATATCTGCATATTCATTATTATACGCTCCTCGAGGTTTATATACAGAGTCAAAAGAAACTTCAGAATATTGATCTATAAAATCAGCTACAGTTTTGGTTTCTTTAAAACCTTCAATCGTATCGGTGAGTTTTGAAACATTGTTATAAGCAATTATTTGAGATTTTAAACCTTCTAAACGTAATCTTATAGCAGCGATATCGTCTTCTGTAGGTATTTCATTAAAAGCCACATATTGGATATTTCTACTCTCATCAAGTTTATAATCTGTTTCGTTGTCCTTAATATAATTTTTTACCTCAGAATCAGAAACTTTAATTAAGCTATCAGGAATCAGTTCAAATGGAATACGAACATAATCAATATTAACATTATCATTTTCAAAGTGATAATTTGCCTTTGCTTCTGATTCAGTCATAACATTGCTTGCTTTTATTAAATCAAGATATATCCTCTGTTTTGCAATGCCAATTATACTATTCTCTTGAACCTTCCAATTATCATAAGCTGACGGATTTTCTATTTTCATCTGTGAGATATAATCAGAAAATATTCCGAAGTCAAAAAAACCAGCTTCATTCTGAAAACTAGGATTGTTTATGACTTGGTCATCAGAAGATATTATTTGTTCTAACTGATCTCTTCCAGCATCAATACCCAATTTTTTAAATTCCTGATCAAAAATTGTATTTTTTAAGGCTTGATTCCAAACTAGGTTTACAGATTTTAAAGTAGAGTAATTGTATGTTCTTTGTGTTTGGTCTACCATTTGTCGAAAAAAATCTACTCCTACCTCTTCGTCATTTATAATTGCTATGGGGTCGTTAGCCCCTGAATTCGTGGAGTTCCCGTCGAAAACCCCAGAGATTACAAAAGCGAAAAGCGCCATTCCAATTACAAGTATTAAAAAAATGGAGCGTTGTCTAATTTTTCCTAAAATGGCCATAATTGCTTTTTT
>MDTB01042144.1_pt1 | contig 13113 bp, 14 predicted proteins | sample 811161 | NCBI WGS metagenome assembly MDTB01 (sample SAMN05326650, study PRJNA326480) | marine metagenome | isolation source: seawater | place: Mediterranean Sea | collected 2009 | reverse complement strand
TTTCCTAAAACTTGTACCCACCACAGTTTACCACTTGCCTCTTGATACCAACCTAAACCGACATGACTGGCAGTAGGGTCCAATAAAACACTTCTAGGGAAAGCGTTTTCTAACCAAACCTGTAATAATAAAAATTCACCTTCAAAAGTCTCTGAAACATTTTCACCTACCACTATTCCTTCAAAACCGGCAACATCTGCCCTTTCTTGGGGAGAAGAACCATCTGAACCAAAATTCCAAGACCGTTGCTGAAAATAAATATCTCTCGCATGAGTGGCCGCACTGGAATTAAGGTTGTTAGAAATAACTATCTTGCCCAGACCATTTTCTTGTCTTAACGCATTTAGAGAGTCTAAATGTCTTTGCCTTATTTCAGTGGAATCATACTGGTTAATCATACCTGATGTTTGATAGCTCTCATAAATGCCGTCTAAATTAGAAACACAACTTAAATTCAAGCTGAGCAAGCTCAAAAAAAGGACACAGGATAGGTTGATATACTTATTTCTTTTCATAACAACTCTGATATATGATAAAACTACAGATCTTTCAAAAAAAAAGTAACTATTGAAAATGATAAATTTTCTTGCAATAAAATTTTAGATAATAAAAGCTTTATGAAATGATAGATCGTAGAAAATTATTTTCTGGCCTGGTAGTAAGCACAATTATACCTCTTTCTTCAGTTAAAGAAGTAAGTGCCCAAAAAGCAGTAGGCAAAAATGAAAATGGTGAAGCTCGGCATAATATTTCAAGCTATCGCTATCAAAAATGGCAAAACCATTTTAAATCTATAAAAAATGGTGCTATTCTTTCTGACACTAAGTCTCGCTGTTTACACTACTGGAATGGCGAAAAAAAACTTCACAAAATTTATCCTACATCTGTCCCCCTAACCCCTGAGCTGACTAGAACAGGTTATTGTAAGGTGATTCGCAAAGTGATTGGGCCAGAATGGCGCCCTACAAAATCAATGCGGGAACGAGACCCCAAGCTACCTAAATTTATGCCACCAGGTCCTGATAATCCCTTAGGCTCTCATGCTTTATATCTTAGTTGGGAAAATTACAGAATTCATGGTACATCCGACACAAGAAAAATTGGTCGCCAAAGCTCGTCTGGGTGTATAGGGCTATATAATGAGCATATCGAAGAACTATTTTCACTAGTAAAAATTGGGACTAATGTCCGTTTAATTTGAACTATCATTCAGACCTTTTAAGTCATTCGCTATTGCCTTCAAGCCAGAAAAATAATCAGGATGTTTCATTTTATATCTAAAATCCTTTAATAGCTTTTTATTACTAACCTTTTTGGATTCTGAATAAAAATCTAAGGCGGTTTTAGACAAGTCCAATCTTTCCATTAAACCCGGAGCAGGACAATCGATACCTAATAACCGAGAGGCTTCTTTCATCACTGTTTCAGAGGAAGCTGGTTTGTTGTCACAAATATTGTAGGTTCCAGAGATGTCATCACGTTCGATGCATAGTCTAATAAGTTCCACTATATCATCAATATGGATCCTAGAAAATAAAAGCCCTGGTTTTCTTATCACTTTAGCCTTACCTCTTTGTAACCTTTCAATTGGGTTTCTTCCAAGGCCATAAATTCCAGCTAATCGCATAATTATAAGTCTCACGCCAAATTTTTCTGTTGTTTTCCTCCATATGTTTTCAGCATAAAGACGATGAATACCTAATGCAGTTTTGGGATTAAGTTTTGCAGTTTCATTAACCCAATTTCCTCTATGATCACCGTAGACACCTGTGGAAGATAAATAAATTAATTTACTTTTGTCCGGAAGTTCAGAAAAGAGCTCTACAAAGCCTTCATATACGGGATCACTTTTACCCAAAGGAGGAACACTATGTAAGATAATTTTATTTTTTTGGATACATTCTCTAACCTTGACCTGATCAGACCAATGGTAAGCTTCAACCCCTTTTTTTCTTAACACATTAATTTTATCAATATTTCTGGTCACTACTATTTTTTTGCCATCCCAATCTCGCAAATTATGTAAGACTGCTTCAGCACAATACCCAAAGCCAAAAATAATTAACCCTTTAGTCATTTTTTTTTCCTAGCTTACCCAAAGCCCAACGGGCTGCATCTGAAACAGCATAGTCATTATCAGATGTCAGCTTATTAAGAATTTTTTTATGCCTTGAATCCTCTGAATTACCAATTGCATAAATAATATTCCTTACGAAACGATCCCTCCCAATTCTCTTTATTGGAGAGCCTGAAAACATCTTGCGGAATTCTAGGTCATTTAAGATAGCCAGGTCTCCTAACTCTCGGCTAAATTTTGATTGATCAGAGTATTTAATTTCAGATGCTTTTTTTGAGAACTTATTCCAAGGGCAAACGGCTAGACAGTCGTCACATCCATAGACCCTATTTCCCAATAGCGATCTAAACTCTAAGCTAACTGGGCCTTTATGTTCTATTGTGAGATAAGAAATACATCTCCTAGCATCTAATTTATAAGGAGAAATAAAAGCCTTCGTTGGACAAATATCGATACAACTTTTGCAGTTCCCGCAATGATCTTTTTGAGACCTATCAGGTGGAAAATCTAGGTTGGAAAAAATAAAACCTAAAAAAAACCAGTTTCCAAGCCTCTTTGACACAAGATTTGTATGCTTGCCTTGCCACCCCATTCCAGCTCTTTGGGCAATATGCTTTTCCATTATCGGTGCAGTATCTACAAATACTTTAACTTCTGTCTCTCCCAGGTTAATGCGACGCATGCTGGATGCCAAGTTTTTTAGCTTTTTCTTTAAAACTTTATGATAGTCAAATCCTCTGGCGTAAACAGAAATATTAGCTCTCCCTTTAAGGTTTAGGGCATGCATTGGATTAAATTCTGGATTATAGTTTTCAGCTAATACTATGATGGATTTAACATCTTTCCACATTAGCTTTGGATTTCCTCGCCAATCCAAATTATTCGCTATCCATGACATCTGACCGTTGTAGCCTAAATTTAAAAACTTCTTTAAATTCTCAAAAGCTTCTTTTTCTACAATAGGGTCAGTAAATCGAATATCAGCAAAACCACACTTCTTCGATTCTAATACCAATTCTTCCTTTAATTTTATAAGAGATGACCTTTGCATGGATGGTTAGAAGTCTAAATCACTATAATGATCGGGTGGATTAAATCCGGTAAGTAAGTCTGAAAGCATAGGTCTAAAGGCAGGTCTGGATTTTATTTTAGAATACCAGTCCTTTACATACTTGTAACTTGGCCAATCAACATCATTAATGTAGTCCAATGATGAAAGGTGAGCTGAGGCCGAAAAATCAGCAATAGTCATTTGCTCACCAGCCAGCCATTTTCGTGTTTCAAGAAGCCAATTCATGTAATCCATATGAGCCTTGAAGTTTTTAATTCCCAATTTTATTTCTTCACTCGAGGGGTACCCTGTTTTTGCGACTTTTTTATAAACTCTCTCATATAATAACTTTTCAGTTACCTCCTTGTGAAATTTATCGTCAAACCAACTAGTTAAACGCCTTGCCTCTGCCCTTTGGTGAGGAAGATTCGGCAACAATTTAGGCTCTGGATGAGTTTCTTCCAGGTATTCAAATATAGCCATACTATCAGATATAGTAATCTCATTTTCTACGAAAACTGGTACGGCACCAGCATGGTTAATGTTCAGAAACTGTAATCTTCTCTCCCAAAATCTCTCTTCAATTAATTCTACTTCTACTTTCTTCTCACCGAGAACTAAGCGAATTTTCCGACAAAATGGTGACAAAGAAAAATGGTACAGTTTTTTCATTTGTGTCCTTTAAAACTGGTAAGTTTGTGTTAAATTATCCTCTAGATAGTAACAATTGATTTACTATTAATAAAAAAATCAAAGTTTAACCAGAGAAAAGTAATAATAAGCCAATGATATCTTTACATATTTTTCTAGTTTCGATCCTCCAGGGTTTAACTGAGTTTTTGCCTATTTCTTCATCTGCACACCTGATAATTTTACCTACAATTATGGCAGTAAAGGATCAAGGAATAATCATTGATATATCGGTTCACCTAGGAAGTCTTTTGGCACTATTAGTTTTTTTTAGGAAGGATTCATTAAACTTAGTCAAAGGGTTCAACTATATAGTAAAATTTAATTTTAGAGAAAAAGAAGCATCATTGGTATTACTATTAATTCTTGCAACTATACCAGTTTTAATAGTTGGTCTTTTTTTTAAAATCCATGATGTTAATAGCTTATTAAGATCTATAGAGCTAATTGGTTGGACAATGATTTTCTTTGGTGTCTTTCTTTTTTTTTCAGACCGATTTGGTGACACTAAAAAAAGAGCTGACCATTGGAACTATAAAGACTCTATCCTTATGGGTACTTTTCAAGCCTTAGCCCTTATTCCTGGAGTTTCAAGATCAGGAATTACGATTTCAGGCGCGCGGCTTTTAGGCTACGAAAAATACGATGCTATAAGGCTATCTCTGCTTATGTCAATACCTACGATATTAGCCTCTGGTGTTTTATTAATTCCTGGACTACTCAATGGGACTAATAGTGTTTCCTTTTTAGAATTATTCGTCAGCTTTATGGTATCCTTCTTTTCTGCAATGCTGGCTTTATCATTCCTCATAAAGTTCTTATCTTTGCTCAGTTTTACACCTTATATAGTCTATCGAATTGCCTTGGGGATTTTCCTATTATGGCAGGTTTATTCTTAACTAGTTCGTAAACTAAAGATCAAAGAATTGGCCCTTAGGCCTATAACGATTTAGATAAGTAGGAAGAATTGCATCAATTACCCGTGGAAAAATTTCCAAATCTCCAAAACCTAACTCTTTTTCTGAAACAGTATTGTTTTTCTTCAACTGTTTGATCTGGTCCTTAGTTATAAGTAATGGAATTGTATTGAATGACAACTTATTCGCCACATAAACTAATGGGCTCATAATATTTGCTATCCAAAATGGAATTTCTAAAATTAACCTTTTCCTTTTTATTACAGATAACATTTTTTGCATTAAATCCGTAAAACAAAAAACCTCAGGTCCCCCTAATTCATAAGTCACACCATTTTTGTTAGTCAATTTTGGGTCAATCAATATTTTTTCAACGGCAAAAGCTATATCATCCACATAAACAGGCTGAAAAAGTGTTTTTCCTCCCACTACTGGTATCACAGGACTTAAAGTCGCAATCGAAGAAAAGAGGTTAAAAAACCTATCCTCTGCTCCAAATATCACAGAGGACCTTATTATTATCGCCTCAGGAAAAGCTTGACGTATTTTTATCTCGCCAAGACCTTTTGTTTTTGCATAATCGCTATTTGAACTTTCATCTGCACCTACAGAGGAAATATTAATGAACTTATCTATCCCTATTTCAGCAGCATAATGGGCTAATTTAGCGGGAGCATCACTGTGAAGAAACTTAAATTTCTGATCAGCGCTCTCATTTAATATTCCAACACAGTTGATCAGAACGTTCGAGTCCTTGAGGATGCTTTTTAATTTTTCCAAATTTATAAAGTCTCCCTGAACAAGGTTAATTTGTCCAACATACCCTGCTGTCTTAAGAAATAAGGCTTCACTGGGTTTTCGAGATACAACATTAATCATCCACCCCTGACGAGCTAAGCGCTGGACAATGTATCGACCCAAGAATCCTGTCCCCCCAAATATAGTTACTTTTTTAGAGTTATTAGAGAAATCGCCCATCGGTTATCTAACTCTCCCGCACTAATTGGTTTTTGTGGTCAAATTTTCTTTTCTTAGTATGGATTTTTCATCGATTTACCTATACGTTCTCAATTATAAAATTTCAAATTAAAAATAAGACTCCTTTTAATTATAGAGGACACCAAATGAAATATTTTTTGCACAGAAATGACATTCCTGCATCCGTGGAAATTGGAGAATCGGTAGCCATAGATACAGAAACAACAGGTCTTAATTTGTTCAGAGATCGTTTGTGCTTAATACAAATTTGTACTGGCAATGAAGAAGCCCATCTGATCCAAATAACTTCTAGTAATTACAAAGCACCAAATTTTGTTAAAATTCTTAAAAACAAAGATATATTAAAGATTTTTCATTTTGGTCGTTTCGACATAGCGGTTTTATTAAAACATTTTGAAATTGACATATTTCCAGTTTACTGCACAAAAATAGCATCAAAAATCGCTAGAACCTCATCAGATAAGCACGGTTTGAAAAATTTGGTGCAGGATTTTCTTTCTATTGAAATATTTAAATTTGAGCAAACCTCTGACTGGGGTAAACAGGAGTTGACTGAATCTCAACTGAAATATGCAGCTAGTGACGTTTTATATTTACATCAGCTAAAAAAACACCTTGATACTCTCCTCATTAGGGAGGGTAGAATGGGAATTGCCCAAAATTTATTCGACTTTTTACCTCAACTAGCCTCTTTGGATTTACAAGGTTGGGATTGTAACGACATTTTTTCTCATTAAGAACTAATAGGCTGAACTTTATATTCAAAGAAGCTTTTTCTTGTTAATACTAACGCCTTAGAGTTGATCAGAAGTGGCAAGTCAACTACCATAACTAGATGATGTTTGAACTAAAGCAGTATTTAGAAAAAACATATAAAAATGACGGTGCTTAACATCTCTTACACAACTATAATCAAGTTCATCAAAATCTTGTCGGGTTTCATAGCATTAATACTAATGGCCATGATATTTTCTATCTCCTCCAAGAATGACTTTGGTGATCCAGTAAAAGTAGAGACGAAGGACTTAGATTTTAGCTCTGGGTTTCAAATAGATGAAGCACGATTAACAGGTTTGGACTTGAAAGGCTCTAGTTTTAATTTCAGCGCAAAGACAATAAGCCCTGTAAATGGTTCCCTCTCAATCATTTCGGGTAACAAAATCCAAGGAACTATTACCTTGACACCAGAAATGCTTTTAAAAATTCAGGCAGAAAATGTACTCTTTGATACAACAACTAATTCAATGAACCTTGAAGGCCAATTACACTTTGAAAATGATCAGTTTTCAGTTTTTGGGTCTTCTATTACTTTTGATTTTGAAAAAAATATTATTCATAGTGATCAAGAAACAGAAATTTTTATGCCTAGTACCACAATCAAGGCTGGCAAAATAAAAATCCTTGGGCCCAACCCAAAAAATTCATATTTCCAGATTTTTCTTGGGGATGGTGTCCAGTTTAAATATTTTCTATCATAAAAGTGAAGTATTTATTTATTGATACATTAATGATATCATATTAGGTATGGCTTTGAAAACTTTATATTCTTATTGTCTGTTTTCTTTTCTTTTGTGTTTTTGTTTATCTGTAAAAACTACGCTGGAAGCACAAAGTTTGGCCGATAGCAATATCAAGAGAGAGCTTTTAATTGAGTCAGACACAGCTAGTTTTGATCAAAAAGCTGGTCTTGTAATTTTACAAGACAATGTCCTTTTGGTTTTTTCTGATATTGAATTTAAATCGGATAAAATGACCCTTTTGTATGGAAATATGAAAGGTAATCCGGATAAAAACCTTTCCCAAATAAGAGAGATATCCGCTATGGGTAATGTACTAGTTCAACATAAAGATCAAACTATAAGCAGTAATCTGGCAAGATTTTTTCCTATACAAAACAGGGTCAACCTTATGGGTAATGTCAAGGTCGTTAACGGCGAGAAAGCTGGCATAAATGCCGAAAAAATGTCCATCGATCTTAATTCAGGTAAAACACAGTTTATAGGTAAAGTTTCATCTACCATTACTTTGGAGACAAAAGATTGAGAAAGCTTTATTCAATTACTGGAACACGACAAGAAGTCTCAGAAGATAATTGCGATGGATTAGTTATTCAAGGGTTACGGAAAAGCTATCGGAAGAGGCCAATATTGAGGGACGTAAGCTTAGACTTGAGAAGAGGTGAGGTTATAGCTCTTCTTGGACCCAATGGAACAGGTAAAACTACATGCTTCTATGCCATAGCAGGTTTAACCCCTCTCGACTCAGGAAAGGTAATGATAGACCAGAAGGATGTTACACACCTTCCAATGTATCGTCGGTCTCAATTAGGTCTAGGTTACCTACCACAGGAATCAAGCATTTTTAGGGGCTTAACTGTTGAACAGAATATTTTAGCTGTATTAGAAATCTCTGTTCGCAATAGACAAGAGAGGAAAACAAAGCTTGATCTCCTCTTGGGTGAGTTCTCTATAACCCATTTGAAGCAAGCTTCCGCTGTAACGTTGTCTGGTGGTGAAAGAAGAAGGGTGGAAATAGCCCGTTGCTTAGCAAGCCAGCCAAAATACATACTACTTGATGAACCTTTCGCAGGAGTTGATCCAATTGCCTTGGGAGAAATAAGAAACTTAGTTGCCCAATTAAAGCGACGTGGGGTAGGGGTTTTAATAACTGATCATAATGTCAGAGAAACACTCGAAATAGTAGATCGGGCCTATATACTACATGAAGGAGCGGTTATTATGAAAGGAACTCCGGAACAAGTGGTAAACAATGAGAGTGTGAAAGAGGTTTACCTTGGTAGAGAATTTAAATTTTAAATAAATTTATAAAATTCATTAATAAAAATGGAGGCAAAGATGAATATTCAGGTTACTGGAAGAAACTTAAAAGTTGGAAAATCTTTAATTTCATATGTAGAAGACCAGCTATCTCAAGTAAGTGATAAGTATCTCTTAAGACCCGTAACAGCTCGTATAACCTTCAGTAGGGAGAGATATGAATATAAATGCGAGGCTTCTTTACACCTTTCTAGTGGTTTGACCGCAAATTGTGCCGGAAGTGCGGACCAAATTTATACCTGCTACCAAAAATCAATAATGCGATTAGATAAAATATTGCGCCGTCACAAGCGTAAAATAAAGAATCACCACACTAGCAAGGTAGATCAGGACTTTTGATCTTAACAATCCAGCCAAATAATATTTTAAATTATATGCCTTTACATTGTATACCGATGTGTTAGGAGTCGCGATCCCAAGAAGGAATTGGGTTAGGGTATAAGAGTATGGGTCAAAATGATTTTGTCAGATCTTTTAATTCCTGAAGCTATTTTGCCGTATATCAAAGCACCAAGCAAAAAGAGGCTTTTACAAGAAATTTCTATCGGTACAGCTAATGTATATGGGTTAGATCAACTGGAGGTTCTATCTGCTTTACAAGATCGTGAGAGCCTTGGCTCAACTGGAATGGGTCACGGTGTTGCAATACCACACGCCAAAATAAGTTCTATACGGTCTGTTAAAGGATTTTTTGCAAAGTTAGCAAAACCTATCGATTTTGGTGCAGTAGATAACCAAAATGTTGACCTTGTTTTTGTTTTAATTGCTCCTTACGAATCTGGAGCAAACCACCTTAAAGCTTTGGCAAAAGTATCTAGATTACTACGAAATAAATTCACTTGCGAAAAGCTTCGCTCTACTACAGATAAATCAGCACTTTTTTCTATTTTAACTACTGACACGGAAAATCAAGCGGCGTAAAGCAATTGCTAAATCTCAAAAGTTATCCTTCAGAATTTTCTCGATTATTTTTACGTCGCTAGGATTGTTTAGTTCCCAAAATTCTTTTCCATTCAAAGATGAAACAATACACTTTACTGGAATACAATTTTCAAGAAACCTTAACTGTTCAAGTCCTTCCTGATTCTCTAATACACTTGGTGGTAATTTCAAATAAGAAAGTAACGCGGGAGCTTTATATGCATAAACTCCAATATGATGATAAACTAAACTCTGTTTATTATTAACTTCTGTTTCGTTAGTATAGGGCAGTACTTCTTTAGAAAAATATAGTGCGATACAGTTATTATCAAAGACCACAGTGGTAGCCCCTACTCTACCTAATTTCCTATCTCTTAATAAATTTTTTAACCCAACTTCATCACATTTGAAAACGGGTGTAGCTACTTGATAGTTACTATTCTCCAGTTCAGCGACTAGTTGATTGATGACCCATGGTGGAGTTAAAGGTGCATCTCCCTGTAGATTTACTACAATATCGTAGTTTTCTTTTTGTAAAGATAGCGCTTCAGCCACTCTTTCAGATCCATTTCTTAATTTATCCGAGGTGAGGCAAACTTCGGCTCCAAAAGTTTCACAGAAATCTTTGATTGTAATATCATCCGTAGCGATTATTCTCCTGTGGATGCCGTCTATCTCCATGGCCAAATTCCACGTTCTCTCTATCAGAGAGACTTCTTTTCCATCTGGCCCCCTGATCATGGCTAAAGGCTTCCCAGGAAACCTAGAGGATTGATATCTTGCTGGTATTACTAAAAGCTTTTTCATCCTTGTTACTCCGAATGTAAATTAAGTCCTTTATAATTAAACAAATTAAGGAAACCTTCAAAAAAGCACGAAGCTGTATTTTTTTAAAACTGAAATAAAAAGTCCTTCAATCCTTGCAGTGTGAAATAGAACTCCCATATATCAAGGTAAACAAAATAAATGTGTTTAAAACACAGAAAATGTATCGTGGGAAGGAAAAAAAATGTCTAAAGTTATCGGTATAGACCTTGGTACTACTAACTCGTGTGTAGCCATAATGGATGGTAAGGATCCAAAAGTAATTGAAAATTCTGAAGGTGCGAGAACTACGCCGTCAATTGTTGGGTTTACTGACGATGAGAGACTAGTGGGTCAATCTGCAAAACGGCAGGCTGTAACTAACCCAGAAAATACCTTATTCGCAGTCAAAAGATTAGTCGGTAGAAGGATTGATGACCCCATGGTCCAGAAAGATAAGGATATGGTACCTTATGCTATCGTAGATGAAGGAAATGGGGATGCATGGTTAGAGGTCAATAAAGAAAAATATTCCCCTAGCCAAGTTTCTGCATTCATTTTACAGAAGATGAAAGAAACTGCAGAAGATTATCTGAGTGATACAGTAACTCAAGCAGTAATAACAGTTCCAGCCTACTTTAATGATGCTCAAAGGCAGGCCACTAAAGATGCTGGTAAAATAGCTGGATTAGAAGTTTTAAGAATAATTAATGAACCCACAGCTGCTGCCTTGGCATATGGCCTAGACAAAGAAGGTGGAAAGACAATTGCGGTTTTCGATCTTGGTGGTGGTACTTTTGATATTTCAATTCTGGAAATTGATGATGGCCTTTTTGAAGTAAAGTCAACCAACGGTGACACCTTTCTAGGTGGGGAAGACTTTGATATGCGTATTGTCGATTACCTAGCCTCTGAATTTAAAAAAGAAAGTGGCGTTGATTTGAAGTCTGATAAAATGGCCCTTCAAAGATTAAAAGAGTCTGCTGAAAAGGCAAAGATTGAGTTGTCATCTCAATCCCAAACAGAGATAAATCAACCCTTTATATCCATGGACCCTAAAACTAGTCAACCTCTCCATCTAGTGATTAAACTGACCCGAGCTAAGTTGGAGAGCTTAGTGGGAGACCTGATAAGTAAGTCTTTGAAGCCATGTCAAGCTGCATTAAAGGACGCTGGCCTAGCAAAGACAGAGATAGATGAGGTTGTATTAGTGGGAGGAATGACCCGCATGCCAAAAGTTATTGAAGAAGTCACAAAATTTTTTGGTAAGGAACCTCATAAAGGCGTAAACCCTGATGAAGTAGTGGCTATGGGTGCTGCTATTCAGGCAGGTGTATTGCAAGGTGACGTAAAAGATGTAGTATTATTAGATGTAACTCCTCTTTCTTTGGGGATTGAAACACTGGGCGGCGTGTTTACCCGTTTAATTGATAGGAATACTACTATCCCTACTAAGAAAAGCCAGGTATTTTCAACCGCCGAAGATAACCAGAGCGCTGTAACCATTAGAGTGTTTCAAGGTGAAAGAGAAATTGCTACTGATAATAAAGTTTTAGGACAGTTTAATTTGGAAGATATACCACCTGCACCAAGAGGTGTTCCACAAATTGAGGTGACTTTTGATATTGATGCAAACGGTATAGTATCAGTTTCGGCTAAGGACAAAGGTACAGGAAAGGAACAGAAAATTACAATACAAGCTTCTGGTGGGCTATCTGATGAAGATATTGAAAAGATGGTTAAAGACGCTGAAGAGAATGCAGAATCTGATAAGGAAAAGAAAGACCTTATAGAAGCTAGAAATCAGGCTGAAGGACTAATACACAGTACTGAGAAATCACTACAGGAGCACTCCGACAAAATTGATCCATCAACAGTTGAAGCTATCGAGCTTTCAATGAAAGCTCTTAAAGAAACCCTGGAAGATGAAGAAAAGTCTGCTGATTCAATTCGAGCTCGCGCTCAAGATTTAACCGAAGCCGCTATGAAGCTAGGCGAAGCAATTTATAAAGCCGAAACAGAAGCGGGAGAAACCAGCGAGGAAAATAGCGGTACTAGCCCAGAACCTGATTCTGAAGATATTGTTGATGCAGATTTTGAAGATTTAAATAAGAGTGATAAGTAATTATGCACTGAAGCTTATAAAATTTTCTGTTCTCATATTATAAAATCCAAAAGGATACACAAATGTCCAAAAGTGATTATTATGAACTGCTAGGTTGCTCAAAATCTGCTTCTGAGGCAGAACTTAAGAAAGCCTTTAGAATAAAAGCAAAAGAACTTCACCCTGACCGAAATTCGGGTAATGAATCTGCGACAGAGAAATTCAAACAAGTCAACGAAGCCTATGATATCCTACGCGACCCAAACAAAAGAGCAGCATATGATCGCTATGGACATGCTGCTTTTGAGGGTAACATGGGCTCAGGTTTTAATTCTGGTCAGGGAGGCAATGGTGATTTTGCCTCTGCATTTTCAGACGTGTTTGAAGATCTTTTTGGCGATTTCATGGGAGGGCAAGGTAGTAGAACCGCCGGTTCCCAAAGAGCTAATAGAGGTGCTGACCTACGATATAACATGCGCGTAAACCTTGAAGAGGCATATTCGGGAAAGAAAACTAATATAGATATACCTACTTCTATTTCCTGTGGCACGTGTAGTGGCACTGGTGCCCAAAGTGGTGCCAGCCCAACCTCTTGCCCTACGTGTTCTGGAGTAGGGAAAGTTAGAGCACAACAAGGGTTTTTTACTGTTGAAAGAACTTGTCCAACATGTTCAGGACGTGGTCAAATTATAAAAAACCCTTGCCGTCTGTGC
>MDTB01181927.1_pt1 | contig 13114 bp, 11 predicted proteins | sample 811161 | NCBI WGS metagenome assembly MDTB01 (sample SAMN05326650, study PRJNA326480) | marine metagenome | isolation source: seawater | place: Mediterranean Sea | collected 2009 | reverse complement strand
GGTATCCTATTTAAAAGATTTTGGTATTAATATTTCTCATTTTGATTCTCATGGACATCTACATAAATATCCCCAAATATCAAATAAGTTATCAGATATTAGAAGTGAAGTTGGCATAAGGAAAATGAGAATTGTACAAAATATATATCTAGATAAATTTATAAGAAAGGTGAGAAGACCTTCTTTTTGGCTGCAAAGTTATTATGGAAATGTAATAAGAAAGAAATTCAAGACAACAAAATATTTCTTTAATAATTTAAATTACGAAGATTTTTCTTGGCCTGAAAAGATTTGCAGTATGAGAAAAGCGGATACCATTGAGATTGGTACACACCCAGGAATAAATGAAAGATGGAGAGTAAATGAGTCAATAAATATCACCAAATTATCAAACTTAATCAATGCAAGTAAATTGCACTCAAAAATCAATTGGGAAATGATATGAAAATTATATAAATCCAAAAAGTATTATTTTGAATTAAATCAATTTATATGATTTACTTGGAATTAAAATAAATTTAGATTTTTGAATTTTTTTATGAGATTAAATTAATTCTTCAGTATAAACAATAGATATGCCAATATTGAAGAAATGAAGGAGGATTTCCTATTGTTTAATGAATTCTCTATTGCCTCATCTACAGCTTGCTTAAAATTATCTAAATTAAAGTTATTCATTTTTGATGTAATATTATTTTTCATTTTGCTTAACTCTATTTTATTAATTTTTTCAACTTTTAAAAATAGATCAGAGAGTTCTATTTCATTATTTGGATCAAAACCCCAACCAGTCTCCGATTCTTCAATCAGATCTAAATAACAACCACAATTTTTACTTACTATGCATGGTGTCCCTGAAGCCATTGACTCATTAATTACTAGACCCCATGTTTCCTTAGTACTTGCTAAAACTGTAGCTTTAGCTTCTTTATAATATTGAGGCAATAAACTTGTTTTTTTCCACGATTCCAAAAAAATAGAATCTGAAAATTTTGATTTTTTTTTGATTTCTTTAATAAATTTTTCTTCTGGTCCAGACCCTATGATTAAAAGATTGAAACTTCCCCTTTTATTTTTATAAATTTCAAATCCTTTTAGAAGATTTTTATAATTTTTTACTTTTATGAATCTTGCTATGCATAAGAAATAATTTGAATAAATATTTTTATTATTAGTAGAGGTTTTCAAAAAATAATCATTATCTACAACATTATAAGGCTTGAAAATATTACTTTCTTTGAAATTTAACTTTATAAGATAATCGGTACTTTCTTTCCCTGCAACGATTCCACTACTAAAACTCTTAAGTAATATTCTCTTGATAAATTCTTTATAAAAAATTCTTTTGACATCCCTATACCTGCTATCACTTAGGAGAATTATAGGGATTTTTCTAAAATATGATTTATATATTAAGAAATGGTGGGTTTCCTCATACCATCCTGTGATAAAGATTATTTTAGGATTGGATTGAGATAATATTTCAATGATTTGATTATTAATATCAGGAAATCTTTGAGATCCTTTTTGATTTTTTTTTAGTTTGTAAATTTTGTAGTTTGTATTCTTTACTTCTTCCCATAAATATGTTTTGGATTTTGTATTTGTTTCAATAACGAAAATATTAAACTCTTTAACTTTAGATAAGTAATTGAATCTAGAATTATGATATGGTCCTATTTTTTCTACAACAAATAATAGATTTTTTACTTTACTAACCACTTCAAAAATAAGTTTAATTGTATTTTAAGAATAATTTCTTTAAAAACAATTTTCAATAAAATAAGTCATTATTTAGTATTTAAAATAAATGGCTAAGCTTAAATGCATAAATTATGGCATTAAATTAGTTTTAAGTTAACAACAATGATCAATTAAAGTAAATGAAATGTATCTCATATGCCTAATATAGAACTTGTAAAAAATTATTTAGTTTAATTTTATTTTAAATCTTTAATACTTTTATCGTAATTGGGATCTGCTGTTTTCTGCCATTTATCACATGCAGGTGAATTATATCAAAAACTTTTCAGTTCTTGTTTTTAAAAAAATAAAAGGTGTAGAATTATGTTCAGAAATAATATTAGATCTAAAATAAATAGTAATTAGTTTCTTTTAAATGGGTAAATTTTCCTCTCAAGAAATAGAAAGTCAATACAATTTGATCAAAAAACTTTTATCGGATCCTGAAAAATACAAGAATGCTATAGATTCAATTAAAAAAGATATTGCTTATATGCCACTAGAACTAAAGAAAAAACTTGAAGAAGAAAATATTTCTTTATAAATAAAAATTTTGCTAGTAAATTTATTATTAACATTTAATTTTCCTAATGTTAAACTCCAGTAATTAAACTAATCGCATGAGCTTTTGGAGAGCCAATTGAGTTACTTTCTTCAATACATTCATTACTCTTTGAGTTAATTTGATAGTTAATCTGTGAGTATCTTCCTTGTAAATAAATATTTAAAAATTTTATAAAACAGCTAATTTAATAGTTTTATAATTTTACTATTTATATTAAATTCTACATATATAATTAAAAATTAAATATGAATATTTCTAGAGATGAAATAAAACGCGCAGGTGATTTTTCTAAAACTGATAAAGTTTCTCAACATGGATACGAAAGATTTTATACTGATTTTTTAAATAGATCGGAAATAAATAATCAAATCTTAGAAATTGGATATGGAGAGGGGCATGGTATAAAGTTTTGGAAACAAATTTTCCCTAATTCTTTTTTAAATATAATTGATTTACATAAAAGTGAAATTGGTGATGGCTATCAAGTTTTAAAGTGCGATCAATCTTCCTTAACAGAATTAAAAAAGATCCAAAAAAAATTAGAATCTAGATCAATAGATCTAATAATTGATGATGGATCACATATACCGGAACATATAATCTTAACTTTCAATTTGTTTTTCAAATCTTTACTAAATGAAAATTGTATATATATCATCGAAGATATTGAGACATCTTATTGGACGAATTCTGAATGTTATGGTTATCAAACAAATTATGGGATAGATTCTAAAAAATCTATTGTTAACTCTTTTAGCCTTTTAAATCATTGGTTAAATAGAGAATTTCTGAGAGAGGGACAGAAAAATAAATTAGAAAATAAAATAAAATCTTTAGGCTTTAGTATTGAGACTGTAAACTCTATAAGAAGTATAACTTTTGGACATAATTGTATTTGCATAAATAAGAATTCTAAAGATGATTTAAAATATTTGGATAGAAATTATAGATTTAAATTAAAACTAAATAGGTTCATCAATATGCCAAAGTTTAAAAAAAAATTAAAAAATTTTTTATTAAAATTGAAAAATTAAAACCTAACTTAAGGAAGTTTATTCTGTCAATTATTGTTTTATTTGGAAGCAAACCTAAGGGTAAAATGTAAAAAAACTGTAAAACTTTTTGTACAGATTAGTTGGTGATCTTTATTGTACACTGGGGTATAATCCTCTTAGTTCATTAATTCTTCTTCGTTATAACAATATATAAAAAGAAGCTTTCAAATTTTTTCATTATTAGGTTAATAGTTTTCGATTTAGTTTTAATTCACAATAATTCCCTCAATGGGATTATTAATGATATTTAATTTTTTATATAAATTCTAATGTTTTTTGTAAGCTTTGAATCTTATCTTTTAGCATAAATTTTATAATTATTTTTAAATATAATTTTCTGCATTTATTTATTTTTTAATAAGTTTAAGAAATAGTTTCTATTATTTATGACTCTTAAAATAATTCTCTACAAGAAAGTATTATGAAATTGATTCTTAAAAAAAAACGATCTTTAATTTGGCTTTTTATTTTATAGTTGTTTATAAATCATTTCAGAAACATCAATATAGCCTTCTTCATCGAAATGAGGTCTTAACTTCCCTTTTACTTCATCAAATTTAATTCTTATACAATTAATACTAGATTCTAAACAGTTTCTTTGAACATTATTCATTAAAATATTTTCAAGATTGAGGTCTTCCAAAGGGTGATTTTCAAGAGAAACAACAACAAGATTAATCTTATTTTCTTTTGTAATAGAAACAAATTTTTTAAATATTTTATTAAATAATTTAACTTCTTCTTTTGCAAAGTCCTCATCAACTAGAGTCTCTCCAAATCCATGACCTTTGATCAAAAAAGAGTCTGTCTTTTTTTTATTTAAGGCTTTGTTATAAATATTATTTAAAAATTTTTTTTGATTAGAAGAGTTTTTATCTATAGTTAAGAAATAATTTTGACTAAAATCATTCTCTAGATATCTTGCTAATTTAGAAGTTTTTTCTTCTCTAAGATTCCTTAAATCATTTCCATAAATAATCCATATAAGATTTGCCCCCTCTTGAATTGAGATTAAATTTTTATTTTTAATGTTTATAAATTCTTTTAATATTCCGTATTGGAACAAAGGACCAGTTCCACCTCTTCCAAGGTTAATCACTTTAGATAAATCTATACCTTCTAAATTTGCAATTCTTTCCGGAATAGTAATTTCATTTCTGACGCATGCACCTTCAGTAAAACTATCTCCTAAAAATAGTAGTTTGATATTATTTGGATTTTCAAATCCTCCAACTTTTCTGTAACCATAACTATTAGTATCCCAAGTTACTAGACCAGAACCTTCATCACAATGAACTATATGTGAATTGCTGGGACTATTAATCCAATATTTATTATCTGGTTGATGTAATTGAGAATCGTATAAATAATTTGGATAAGCATCCTTTCCAACACTTTTTAATTTTCCAATTAACTTAATAGTGGGGTTAACTTTTTTTATAAGATTATTTTTTAAAATTTTAGTCATAAATATTAATTGAGACTCTGGCTTTCTTTTTAAAGCTATTAGGTATCCAGATAAAAATTCTATTAATAAAAAAAATAATAAAAATAATCCGATATTATATAAATAAAGTTTCTTCAAATCTGTTTTATATCTATTTTAATACTACTTTTAATCTATAAACTTTTTCAAATAATTTTTACAATATTAAATTAATTACTAAATAAAAAATACCCTCTTAAGATTTAAAAAAAAATTAAAAGTAATTTAAAGATAATGTGGTTTTAAAAAATACTATATATAAAGGGTGCCACTACAGAACCTTGTGTGAATACAATTAGTGCTCCCATCAAAATAATAGTAATAATCAAGGGGGCTAACCAATATTTCTTTCTTGTTTTAAGAAAGTCCCAAATGTCACCTAAGAGTTCAAATAATGCTTCCATTTTTAGAAAATCTTTTTTAAATTAATTTTTTTATTAGTTTTAATTTCTCTATAGGATTTTTGTTTAAATTTTTTTAACCTTAGAGGATCATGACCAGAAATTCGCATTATTAATGCAATAGGTTGGAGGATAATTATAAATACTAATCCAAGTATTATACGACTATTTATCCAACCTAGAATATGACCAAGTTTCATCCAAGCTTTATATGGATATAAAAGTAATTTTGGTTGTGAAATAGCTAAAATTATAGAGGGAAAACTTATCCATAATGTCCATATTCTAAAAGAATGTCCTCCAATAGCAGGAAGAATCCATCCAATTAAAAAAGGTAATACAAAACCAATAAGAAAACCAAATTCCCTAAGAAGTTTTTTTGATATATTTTTGTCCATAATTAATCCAATTCAAATTTCTGTTTCCAAGTTTCATCTTTTTCTATCTTTGTTTGAGCGTGCTTATATAGTACCTGATTTTGGAGAACTAATATATCCATTTCTGTTCTCATAAAACAGCGATATGCGTCTTGAGGAGTACAAACTATCGGCTCACCCCTTACGTTAAATGATGTATTAACTATTAATGGGCATTTAGTTAGTTTTTTAAAAGCTTTTATCAGGTTGTAATAACGAGGATTAGTATCGATACTTACTGTTTGAACTCTAGCTGAATAATCAACATGAGTAATTGCAGGTATTTTTGATCGAGAAATATTTAATTTATTTATACCAAATAACTTTTTTTGTTCTAAAGTTAGATCAGTACAAAGTTCCTTTTTTACAGGAGAAACCATTAACATATAAGGACTTTTATATTTCATTTCAAATTGACTGGCAACATCTTCTTCAAGTACTGAAGGTGCAAATGGCCTAAAACTTTCTCTAAATTTTATTTTTAGGTTCATTAAACTTTGCATCTCTTGATTTCTAGGGTCTCCAATAATTGACCTCCCTCCTAGAGCCCTTGGTCCGAATTCCATAGGTCCATTGAACCAGCCAATTACCTTACCTTTATCAATTTCTAAAGCAATCTTTTTAAAAAGTTCCTCATCTCGATAGGCTTTATAAGTGGCATTGATTTCCCTTAAGTAATTTATAATCTCATCATTAGAAAAATTACAACCTAAATACGTTCCTTTCATGGAATCTTTTTTATTCACTTTCCTTGGCTTTTTAAAATGCTCATGCCACCCAATAAGTGCGGCTCCAAGAGCAGAACCTGCATCTCCACTTGCAGGTTGGATCCAAATATCATCAAATATTTTTTTCTCAAGCAACTTGCCGTTAGCGACACAATTTAAAGCAACTCCGCCTGCGAGGCAAATATTCTTACTACCTGTTTCATTCTTAAGAGAATAAGCAATTTTTATAATAATTTCCTCTGTAACCGCCTGAATAGAAGATGCTAAATCCATATGAAATTGAGTTAGTTCTTCTTCGGTATCTCTAGGTTCAGAGCCAAAAAGTTTATGGAACTTTTTACTAGTCATACGAAAACCACGATGGTATTTGAAATAACTCATATCTAATTTAAATGTGCCGTCGGCCTTAATATCTATAAGTTTTTCTTTAATTTTATCTGCATAAGTGGGCACCCCGTATGGTGCCAATCCCATTAATTTATATTCACCTGAATTTACTTTAAAGCCACAGTAATAAGTAAAAGCTGAGTATAAAAGACCTAAAGAATGTGGAAAACCTATCTCCCATAGCGGTTTGATTTTATTGCCACTCCCTATCCATGCTGAGGTTGTTGCCCACTCACCAACTCCGTCCATACAAAGAATGACTGCTTCTTTAAAAGGACTTGGATAGAAAGCAGCAGCTGCATGAGATTGATGATGCTCAGCGAAAAGGATCTCTGGAATATAAGGTTCTTTTGTTTTGCTTATTTCCTTTTTAATAATCTTAAAACTTTTCTTTAATTCTGATTTCAAAAAGAGTTTTTCTTTTAACCAAACCTGCATTGCTGCTATAAAAGATCTCCCACCTCTAGGGGCTACTGCAAGGTAGGTTTCTAAAAGCCTTTCAAATGTTAGAAGTGGTTTTTCGTAATAAACGATTTTTTTAATATCTTTAAGATCTAAATTATTAGATTTTAAACAATATTTGACTGCATTCTTTGGAAATCTAGAATCATGCTTTTTCCTTGAGAATCTCTCTTCTTGTACTGCAGAGATGATTTCGCCATCGCCTATTAATACTGCTGCACTATCGTGGTAAAAACAAGATATCCCTAGTATGAAATTTCTTTTCAATTATTTTTTCTAATATTTTTTAAATTTTAAAAACTATTTTAGCAGATTAATGCAAATAAGATATACTTGACCCAGAAAATATTATTTTCTATTAACTGTGAATCCAATCAATTCTTCTTGAATCCTTCAGGATTTTTAATAATTATATTTAGTGATTTTAAATGATACTACATACAGTTTTGATAATTTGATTGACTTGCTGATGCTTTCAAATAATCTTAGGCTAAATCTTCAACAGCAGGAGGGGAAACTTATTTATTTCTTAGAAATAATGCATAATAATTCTGGAGTTAGATTAAATATTTTTAAAAAAGGTTGAATTGGAAAGATAATAAGTCTTAAAATAAATTTTAGATATTTTGGTTTTTTGCCTGCATGCATTAAAGCAGCATAAAAAGAATCAATACGATTTATTGAAGATAAATATTCAACTTTAAAACCTGCATTATTTATAATAATATCAAGTGACTTTTTGTTGTATAAGTGTACATGTATTGGTGGGTCCCATCCATACCATTTTTCCTTAAAAATAAATCTCCAAATAGAATTTGCATTCGGAATTAAAATAACAACCTTAGTATGATTTGATATATTCTTCCGTAAAATAGATAAAAAATTATAGGGTTCAAGAATATGCTCAAACACGTGATTCATAACAACGTTATCAACTACTGAAGCGTATTGCATAGATATTTTTGAGTTTATATCACTTGCTATCATTTTTACACCAATACTCTTTGCAAACTTAATTGAACTTTTATTTTGTTCTATAGAAATAACATTAAAACCTTTTTCTTTTGCAAATAATGAAAAAAAACCATTTCCAGCTCCTAAATCAAGTATTCTTTTCCCGCTTAGCTTATCAATATAGGGAAAGTCTTCTTCCCCAAATTTTAAAATATTTCTTAAGGTGTTTTTAATATTTTTTTTATTCTGATAATAATCTTTAATTTTAAAAAGAAGAGCTAATATTTTTTTATTTGACATATTTTTCTCTTTTTCTTTATTTAAAAATTGATAATGATTTGAAATGGTTTGAATATCTGGAGTTGGGCATAGACTTATAATCTTACAATCAAAACATTTCCCATAATTATATGATTTTTCAGTTAATCGTATATTTTCTTTGCAATTAGAAATTACTTGAAAAAAATTTCTTTTTTTACAGATAGGACAAATAGTTTGCATTAATATATTTTTGACAAAATTAATATTTCCCTATATTAATAAATAAATTTATAAAAATCTTAATCCAACATAAAATAGAATTAACATATTGACTAAAAAAGTATCCTTTGATATTGGTGGACAAAATCTTTCTTTTTATTTTTTGGAAAATTATTTGTCAGTTTTCGTTAACTTTAGATATACGCGCGAGTTGAGTCTCGCCTCCTAATTTAGCAGCAGAGAATATAATCTTTAATAAGATTTTTGGCGAAAATAAAAAGTCTGAAATTATAAAAATAATTGTAAAAATTTTCTTTAAATTTTTATTTGATTTATATCTTATATATGCCGCAATTGTATTTTGCTTTTGTGCTTTTCTCAAAAATCGATAAGAAAAAAACATCAATAGAAATTTTTTCAGAGAAAAGGGTTCAACTTTATGCTCTATAAGATTTATATTATTAAAATCACAATATTTAATAAAAGTTTTCTTAGACCATCTTCCTATGTGATTTGGAGGCATGTCCAGTAGAGCACCATTTAATTCATTAAATTTTATTATTTTTTCATTAGGGACAGCTATTAAAAGTTCTCCATTTTTACTTAATAAGTTTTTTAATCTATCTATTAATTTATGAACATTATCTAAGTGTTCTAGTACTTGAAAAAGACATATAAAATCATATTCTTTATGAGGTAGTTTGTTTTTATTATCTTTAATATCAATTGATAGACATTCAATCCCAAAATTCTTAATTTTTGATTTACCATATATTGAATACTCTATTGCAGTAATTGCCTTTTTAGTAGTTATTCTTTTTTTAATTAATTTCCTAATAAAGGCTCCATCTCCAGAACCTATTTCAAGAATCTTTGGGTTTGGGAATTTTGAATTTTTTATAATTTCAACACTCTTTATAAATTCCCATCTATTCTGCGGATATCTATTAGTATCAGAATAAATTAGATCATAAAACTTTTTGTCACCTGCATAATTTGGGAAACTATATATGAAACTACATTCTTTACATTTATTTACAGATACAAGAGATGTTTTTTGTAAATATTGTATATGCTCTTTAAGCTCTTGATACTTATCTTTATTAACTAATGGGCTCAAGAAATGAGAAGCCTGTTCGGAAGATGAAGCCTCCCATAATTTAGTTGCAGTATTACAAAAGCATAATGGGCAAGTAGAAAAAATTTTCATGGATTCCAATTTTTAATCAAATAAAAATGTATTGACCTTTAATCTTTTGATATACCACTAATAAACTTACATTAAATATGTCTTAAATTATGGAAAAGGTAATTATTTGTCAGTTATTGTTAATATTTTTTTCCTCTAATAATTATTAAACTTGAATCTTTTTTATTAAACTTAAAATTTTATTATATTCATTAAAACTTGCATCAGGGATAACATCATAGAATTTACTTTCGTCGTTAGATTCGTATTTATATAATGTTGTCAATCCACAATTTCTACCACCTAAAATATCTGCATTTAGATTATCTCCAATCATCCAGCATTCATTAGGAAGCAAATCTAATTTTTTTAGAGCGAGTTCAAAAGGGGCTTTGTTTGGTTTGTCAAAACCTGCTTCTTCTGAAGTTACGACATAATCAAAATATTCTTCAAGTCCAAAAAATATTATTTTTCTAAACTGAATTTGAGAATTAAGATCAGTAATAATAGCAGTTTGTATATTCAAGTTATTAAGCTTATCAAGAAGTTCTCTAACGTTAGGAAATAATTCGCAAGATTGTAAAAATGTTCTCCAGTATGTTTGTTCCAAGTCAAGGGTTAATAAAAGCTGTGTTTTGAACCCTAGAAGTTCAATTGTTCTTTGAATATAAAGTAATCTACTATGAGAACTTGCTTGATTCCGGATTCTTTTTTTAATTTCAAGCCTTGCTTCTTTGAATTTTTCTTCAAATAAATTTCTGTTTATATCCAATAATATTTCTGCTTTTGTGAAAACAGATTTTAAAGCTAATTCATTAGCAGGAGCATAAGAATATAAAGTATTATCCGTATCAAAAATGATCGCTTTTGGAAGTTTCCTAAACTTTGTATCATTTGTTATTTTTAGAGGCATTTAATTTTTAATTTTATATTTAAAAATATAGGCAATTTGCATAAGGATTATTAATTGCATTATTCCAATTATATTAGATTGCCATTTTGCATTAAAATCTATAATTTCTTCTAAATTAGGGACTAATCTACTTGCTGCTAATTTTATATCTTCTGCCCAAATATCCCCTTCTATGGAAAGTGTTGCTGAAAAATCAGTATTAGAAATATTTGAACTTAGTTTTACCCCACATATGGAGATTAATGCTTTTGATAGATTTTCTGCATAAATGCCATCCTTAAGAAAAACATCCATTTTTAGGGGTAAATTTTGTAATTTTTTATAGGATAATATATCTTTATTTATGTAAGAGAATGAAAAAATTAAATCTGAATATTTTTTCTGTTCAGAATATAAATCTTGATATTTTTTTATTTCTTTATAGTTTGCTATCTTTGGGAGATGACGCTGAGAATTAATTTTATTGTTAAGCCAATTTTTATTAAGTTCAGGTTCTGGATCTAAAAAGATTTTAATATTAAAAAATTTATTTAATGCATCTGGTAGAAAAATATGATATCCATTTACAACTATAAAATCTTTAGTGAAGGATTTCATGTTTTGGAATTTAGTTATGGAGTTGTTAATAGTTTTTCTATTAAGAACATTCTTATTCAAAATTAAATCCAAGTCTGCATTTAATTTCAACAAATTATTTGATTTTATATTAATTGAATTATTTTTTTCTGAATTACTTAAGTTTTTACTCCATTTAAAGTAATCTCTTTCTCTAATAAACAAAGTAGAATGATCTCCAAGTAAATCTATTATTGATTTTGAAAGTATATCTTTACCAGTTGAGGGACCTCCAGATATTCCAATTACTAAAGCTTTTTTATTTATTTTATAATAATCACTATTTTGTATGGATTCTCTATAAAGTCTAATAGCAATAAGTATACCTATACTAATAAAAAGTGTATAAATTAAATTTTCATTAATATTGTTTAAAAATGTTGTATTGTAGTTAATTTTCCAATTTAAAAAATTAAATTCTGAAAAATAATTATTTGGGAATATTATAATAATAGGTAATATTGTGAAGAGGAATATTAGTAATTTTCCATTAATATCAGTTTTTATTTGATAAATTATCAAAAATGGGAGCGCCCATAAATACCAACCTGGAGATGGAGGCATCATTAGTGTGGAAATAAGAAAGGCTAAACCTGTAATTGAAGTAAGTAAAGTGAAATTTGATCTTTTCAGTCTCCAGATTGAGTAAATAATTAGAATAAATATTAAAGGTAATATAAATATTTTTAAGTTATCGTTAAGAGAGAAATTAAAAGATATTAAAGATGCCTTTTCTGGGGTAGATAAAACCATTTCTCTATAACCATTTGATATTACTGGTGCCAAAACAAATAATATTAATATTTTCGAAAGAGATTTTATAAATGGATTAAAACCAAAAGATAATCTTTTGTTTTGCCAAAGGTAAATTATTGGGAAAGGTATAATCAAAGCAAAACTTAATTTTGTTGCAATTGCTAAACCAAAAAAGTAGCCACTATTTTTAAACTCGTTTTTAAATAACTTAAGATATCCAATTAGTACAATCGTCGTTGGAATAATATCTAATTGACCATAAATATAGGTAACATAAAATATTAATGGAGATAACCAATAAAAAAAGATAATTTCTTTGCTTTTATTATTTAATAACTTTGATAAAACTATAAAAGAAATAAAATCAAATATTAGTAAGTTAGATCTAAAACCAATTCCCAAAAAATAATCTTCTAAACCAAAAGGGAGTCCTAAAGTCCAAAAAATAAATGATAATGGTATAAATACAAAAAACATTATGGGACCATACGGGAAGCCTAATGAGTCGCCATAATTTAACAAATAATTTGACCACGGATCTAAACTAGGATTATTAATTGAATTTTTAATAAAATCGACAAACCACAGATCTTGAATACTGGGGACTACTAAAATTATAAAAAATATCTTTATTACCAAGAACAAAGTGAAAAAATAATTCTTTGTATTTAAAATTATCATTCTTCCCAAAAATTTAGTTTCTTAGTACAAACAGCATCAAAGTACATTCCATTAGATTTGATATAATTTTTTAAATCAATACATTTTGAATCTTTATGCCCATGCAATTCTGGAGAAACAAAACATAATTTAAAATTATTTTTTGTTAAGACTTTATAAGTATCTAAATCTAATGGGAATTTTGTAAAGAAATCAATCCAAACCCAATCTATTTTCTCTTTTAAAGATAAAACAGTATTAATAGATTCATATTCTGATAACCTTACTGCACATCTTTTTTCCC
>MDTB01204155.1_pt1 | contig 13115 bp, 15 predicted proteins | sample 811161 | NCBI WGS metagenome assembly MDTB01 (sample SAMN05326650, study PRJNA326480) | marine metagenome | isolation source: seawater | place: Mediterranean Sea | collected 2009 | reverse complement strand
GCAACAAAATCTTCTACTTCTAAAATTGTTTTAAGTTTAAACACATTGGAAGCTTTTCCTGGGTCAACAAAAAATAGAAAACGTGTGGGCAGAGGAAACGCATCTGGTTATGGTGGCGAATGTGGTCGTGGTCATAAAGGTCAGAAATCACGTTCTGGATTCTCCCGAAAGCGTGGTTTTGAAGGTGGTCAAAATCCACTTTACAAACGAATACCTAAAAAGCGTGGTTTTACCAATATTTTTAAAACCCAATATCAAATTGTTAACGTGGAAAATTTAAATTTAGAGCGTTTTTCTGAAACCATTGAATTGAAGCATTTAATTGATTTTAAAATTCTTGGTTCAGCTAAAATGGTGAAGTTTGTTGGGCAAGTACCAAAAGACTTTCCAATTAAATCGATTGAAACGCACGCGATTTCACATGCTTTAAAAACAAATTTAGAAAAACTTGGTTGTAAAATTATACTATTAAGTTAATGGACCGCTTCTTATCGATATTTAAGTATAAGGATTTACAAAGCAAATTAATTTATTCATTGATTATGCTTTTGTTTTATCGCTTGGGTTCTCATATACCGATTGCTGGTATTGATTTAACTGATTTAAATAATTTGGTTAGTTCAAATAGTTTAATTTCCTTTATTGATTTATTTTCAGGTGGATCACTTAGTCGTTTTTCTGTTTTTGCTTTGGGAATTTTACCTTATATTAATGCATCAATTATTATGCAGTTGATGTCATTTGTTATTCCTGAATTAAAATCAATCATGGAAGAGGGCGAGGCTGGACGAAAGCGGATTTCCCAATTGACACGTTATCTAACTGTACTTCTTGCGATTATCCAAGCGTTTGTTATTACCATTGGTTTTAAGTCCTTCATTTTGCCTGACATATCATTTAATTTCTTTTTGGTTTATTCTGTTATTGGTTTGGTTGCGGGTGCCTGTTTGGTTATGTATATTGGTGAATTGATGACAGAGAATGGGATTGGAAATGGGGCTTCACTCTTAATTTTTATTGGTATTATTTCACAAATGCCATTTTATATTAAAAATAGTTATGGTCTTATCCAATCTGGTACAAATCCATTTAGTGTTCTTTTTATGGTTGCGGTATTGGTGTTTATTATTTTCGCTATTGTGCTCATTCAAGAAGCTCAACGTAAAATTGGTGTTCAATATGCAAAACGTGTTGTTGGTCGTAAAATGTATGGTGGCCAATCCACGTATATTCCATTACGCCTAATACAAGGCGGTGTTTTACCTATTATTTTTGCATCAGCGTTGTTGCAATTTCCATTGGTTATTTCCAATTTTATACCGTTTGAAGTGATTCAAACATTTTTTGCGAAATATTATACATATGATGGTGTTTTATATAATGGCTTATTTTGTTTTCTGATTTTCTTTTTTACTTATTTTTATACTGCCATTTCATTTAGTCCATCAGAGCTTTCTCAAAACATTAAAAAGTATGGTGGTTTTATCATGGGGGTGAGGCCAGGTAAACCAACCGAAAAGTTCCTGGAATCCATTGTCACTAAACTTACATTCTTTGGTGCGACCTTTTTATCTTTGATTGCACTTATACCGATTGTTGCAGCAGCAACGACAAACGTGAATAGTTTTATGGGGCTCGGTGGTACCGCATTACTTATTATTGTTGGTGTTTCTTTGGACCTATTAAAACAAATTGATAGTTTTATTCTTCAAAAAGAATATGAGGGCATGGTAAATTAAAACCATGAATATTTTGATTTTTTTAGGACCTGCAGGCTCTGGAAAAGGGACTCAGGCACAATACCTTAAAGCGCAATTTAATTTTGCTCATATTTCTACTGGCGACTTACTTCGTGCTGAAGTTAAATCGGATTCAGACCTCGGTAAAAAAGTCCAAGCGGTTATGAAATCGGGTAATTTAGTTTCAGATGAAATTATCATTGAAATTATTAAGGATCATGTCACAGCGTTGACTCAGCAAACTCATTTGAAGGGCATTGTTTTTGATGGTTTTCCTCGAACTCTTGCGCAGGGAAAGGCATTTGATTCAATGTTAAACTCGTTGGACCTTCGTTTAAATAAGGCTATGTACTTTGATCTTTCTTTGGCTGAGTCCATTAAACGTATTTCTGGCCGTCAAATTGATTCGCGTAATAATAATGTTTATCATAAGGATTCTAATCCTGCCCCAGCGGATGCTGAAGCTTATCTAATTTCTAGAAATGATGATCAGCCTGAAAAAGTGAAACATCGCTATGATGTTTATCAAAAGGAAACAGAACCACTGATTTCTCATTATAATAATCACTTGGTTCGAATTGATTGCAACCAAAGTATTGATGATATAAATGCTATTTTTAATGGCTTGATTCAATCATTTCAAGTATCGGCTTAAGATGACTCAATCACAGAAGATCGTATCAATGCGTGCTGCGGGAAAGATCTTAGCCAGCACTTTTTTGCATATATCGGAGTTTATTAAAGAAGGTGCCAGTGCGTATCAAATTGATCAATTGGCGCAATCATTTATTGAATCGCAACAAGCGTTTCCTGGTTTTTTGGGATATCAGGGGTATAAATACTCCACTTGTATTTCTAAAAATGAGGAAATTGTTCATGGTATTCCAGGTCCTGATAAATTGTTTTTTGATGGTGATATTGTTTCAATCGACATTGGTGTTAAATACAATGGGTTTTATGCTGACGCTGCGCGTACATTTTTAATTGGGAACGTTTCTGAAGAGGCAAAATTTCTCACTAAAATTACCGAGACTTCTTTTTTTGAATCAATGAAAGGTATTTCTGATGGATCGCGATTGGGTGATATTTCTAATGGTATTCAATCTTATGTTGAGAAGCATGGTTTAACGATTGTTCGTGATTTATATAGTCATGGTATTGGTGAGACACTTCATGAAGATCCATTGATTCCTAATTATGGTAAAAAAGGTGCTGGGTTACTGTTAAAAGAAGGCATGACTTTTGCGATTGAACCGATGGTGAATTTAGGTTTGCCTGGAATTGAAACACTTGCCGATGATTGGACGATTGTTACTGAGGATCGTAAATGGTCTGCTCATTATGAAAATACAATTCTAATTACAAGTGATGGTGTTGAAATTTTAACATTGCACCCATAAACCGTTTAACTTAGCTTCGTTGAACTTATTTTTTAGCTCAATTAAAAATAACTATAAATGAGTTCAGAAAAATTTAGATAAACCATTGCCTAAACCTCAATTTCACGTTACATTAATAACCTAAGTAGAGATAATTATATCATTTTTTAGATCATAAAGTATGATATTGTTATTTAGAATAATTTTTGAGGGTAACATGAAAACGAGAGCATCAGTAAAAAAAATGTGTGAAAATTGTCGAACCATTCGTCGTAGAGGCAGAGTCATGATTATTTGTGTTAACCCAAAACATAAGCAGAAGCAAGGATAGGAGGACAATAAATGGCACGTATTGTTGGAGTTGATTTACCAAAAGATAAACGTTTAGTTATTGCATTAACTTATATTTTTGGTGTTGGGCCATTTCTTTCAAAAAAAATTATTACATCACTGCGTTTAGATCCATCAAAACGCGTTCGTGATTTAAATGAGAATGAAATTGTATCCATTCGTGAATTGGTTCGTACGTTTGAAGTTGAAGGTGATCTTCGAATTAAGCGTCTACAGGATATTCGTCGTTTGGAAGAGATCGTTTGTTACAGAGGACGTCGTCATAAATTAAAACTACCTGTTCGTGGACAAAGAACGCATACCAATGCCCGTACTAAACGCGGTAAGAAAGTTGCGGTTGCAGGTAAGAAGAAGGCCGTTTAGGAGGAAATTGAATGGCAACTAAAAAGAAAACAAAACAACAGTCACGTAACATCCTTGTTGGTGTTGCACATATTAAATCAACATTTAATAACACGATTATATCGATCACTGATTCATCTGGTCATGTATTATCTTGGGCATCTACAGGCATGTTGGGCTTTAAAGGTAGTAAAAAAGGTACGCCATTTGCTGCACAACAAGCGGCTGAACAAGCGGCTGTTAAAGTCGTTGAAATGGGTTTGCTTGAAGTTGATGTTAATGTTAAAGGTCCCGGTGCTGGGCGTGAAACTGCAATTCGCGCTTTGCAATCAGCGGGATTGGTTATTCGTTCCATTACGGATCGTACCCCCATGCCACACAATGGGTGTCGTCCTAAGAAGCGTAGAAGAGTTTAATTGGAGGAAAAAATGAAGAATTTAGATACATGGGTAAAATTTGATCAGGTTGAACAAAATTATGGCGTTTTTGAAATGTCTCCACTCGAGCGTGGTATGGGTTTAACAATTGGAAACTCATTGCGTCGGGTTATTTTATCTTCTTTGGAAGGCGTTGCCACAATTTCATTATCGATTGAGGGCGTACGTCATGAGTTCGATGTTATTGAAGGTGTTCAAGAAGATGTTTTAGATATTATTTTTAATCTTAAAAAAGTTGTCTTTAATTTATTTGATGGTGAAAATACACGTAAAATCAATTTGGATGTTTCTGGCATTAATGATGTTAAAGCATCGGATCTTGACTTGCCTGCAGATGTGGAAATTGTTAATCCAGACCAACATCTCTTTTCTATTACTGATAAAAAAACAGCGGTCAAATTATCGTTTACAATTGAACGGAATATTGGTTTCCGTGCATCTGAGGATCAGGACAGAACTGACAAAGACATTTCAACCATGTTTTTAGATGCTTCTTTTTCTCCAATTCAACGTGTTAATCATGTCGTTGAAGATACACGAGTTGGTCAAGATTTGAATTATGATAAATTAAAAATTGAATTATGGACCAATGGCAGTGTTTCAATTGAAGATTGCATGAAGAAATCAGCGTCTAATTTAATGGGCCATTTAAGTTTATTTGGTGAGTTAAACCGTCGACCTGTTTTTGAGGATGTTGTTGTTGAAGGCGAAGATACAGCGGATGCTGCTGAGTCTCAGGAAAATAAAGTTTTCGAAATTTCTGTTGAAGACTTGGAATTGTCTGCGAGATCTTTAAATTGTCTTAAGAAAGCAAATATTAATACTGTTGGTGAGCTTGTTCAGAAAGATTTGAATGACCTATATAACATTAAAAATTTCGGAAAGAAAAGTGCTGAGGAAATTAACTCTAAGCTTAAGGAGTATGAATTAGCTTTAAGTGCGTCTGAGTAGGTAATTATGAGACATAAAAAAGGAAATCGAAAACTAAGTAAGCCCACCGATCAACGTATCGCTTTATTGCGTTCTTTGACATTGTCATTAATTACACATGAAAAAATAAAGACTACGGATGTACGAGCAAAAGAAACTCAAAAATATGTCGAGCGCATTATTACGCTAGCTAAAAAGGGTGATTTGCATGCACGTCGTCAGGCGTTAAAGTTATTGCCAAATCAGGATGCCGTTAAAAAGTTATTTGATAGTGTTTCTGAAAAATATAATGATCGCAATGGTGGCTATACACGGCTCGTAAAGCTTGGCTTTCGTCGTGGAGATGCATCCCCAGTTAGTTTACTTGAATTAGTTTAATTACTTCAGGAAAATAACGTGCAGCGTTATTTAATTACACTTTCATATCATGGCGTTTGTTTTGCAGGTTCGCAAAAACAACCGGATGTGAAAACAGTTTATGGCCTTTTAGAAGATGCGTTAAGAAATGTTTTTAAACAAACAACTCCATGCATTCCTTGTGGTCGAACCGATACTGGCGTTCACGCCCTAAGATCCTATTGTCACTTTGATATTCAATTTAATTTTAATATCTCTTCTGTCATGCATTCTCTCAACTCTTTTCTATTAACTCATGGTGTTTTTGTTCATAAAATCGAGCTTGTTTCAGCTGATTTTCATTCACTTTCATCGGCGTATTCTCGTACGTATCATTATTATTTTTCTACTGATGTGCTTCCTAATTATATGTATCATTCTGTGACATTTTTAAATCGTCCTTTACGCTTTATTCCGTCTCAAAAGGAGTTGAATATTTTAAATGGTCAACGTAACTTTTTTTCATTGTGCAATCCTAGTTCTGATGCCAAAACGTTTATACGAAATATCTACTTTACTGACATCACCAAGCAAGACTATGAAGCACTGACTGGTCAGTTTTCTACGATTTACTGTTTTAAAATAACGGCGAATGGGTTTCTTTACAAAATGGTGCGACATATTGTAGGGCTGCTCTTGCATTCTATGCTGAATTTTACTAATATGTATAGGCTAAATGATTATTTAATAATTAATCGTCCAGTTGGCTATACGTTAGCTCCAGTTCAGGGTTTACATTTAGCTGAAGTCAATTATAATAATGATACTAAGGTGGTCATGGAATGAAAAAGAAACAATTAAAATCATTTTATCCTAAAAAGGATTCGTTAAAAGAATCTTGGATATTATATGATGCAAATGAAAAAGTTTTAGGAAGAGCAGCGAGTGAAATCTCCTCTATCGTTTTAGGTAAGACATCACCAACCTATACACCCGGTGTTTTTAATCAGCAGTATGTTGTTGTTATTAATGCTGAAAAAATTAAAGTTACAGGTAAAAAGTTAACTGATAAAAAATATTATAGACACTCAGGTTATCCTGGTGGTTTAAAAGAAACAAGTTTGGAAGCGTTAATGGATAAAAAGCCAACCGAGGCTTTGAGAAAAGCTGTCAATGGCATGCTTCCTCACAACTCTCACGGACGCAACCTTCAACGAAAAGTGTTTTATTACGCAGGTGAGGCGCATGAACAACAAGCTCAACAACCTGTTAAGTATGGAAAAGGATAATTATGGCTGATAAAAATAAAAAATCAAAAAAAGTAACGGCTTCTTCACAGAAGAACAGCTCAAGTAAAGCTGCTCCAGCGAAGGTTGTTAAAAAGAAAGTTGTTGTAAAAAAGCAGGTAAAAGCACCGGTGGCTGAAACACCAGCTCCAGTTAAAGTTCAAAAGCCAAAGGAAACGCTTAAGGTTAAAGAGGGTGCTCTTTATGCAACTGGCCGACGTAAAGAATCTACTGCGAAAGTTTGGATGTTTCAAGGTACTGGGGTGGTTAAGATTAATCACTTAGATCCATTAGAGTATCTGAGTTCTGAGCGTTTGGTTACGCAGGTTTTAATGCCGTTAAACTTATTAAATTTAACCAACAAATATGATGTTCGAATTGACGTTATTGGTGGGGGTTTAACAGGTCAGGCTGATGCATCAATGTTGGGCTTATCCCGCGCGGTTCTTGGCATTAGTGATGAATTTAAAACGACCCTTCGTGCCAATGGTTTATTAACACAAGATCGTCGTGAGAAAGAGCGTAAAAAATATGGTAAACGTGGTGCTAGAAAAAGTCCCCAGTTCAGAAAACGTTAATTTGTCATTTCGTATCCGAACATATAATAAAGTTTCTTCGAAAGGGTTAGATACATTTCCCTTGGACTCCTTTGAGATTGCTTCTGATATTGATAATGCAGATGCATTTATTCTTCGTAGTCATAAATTGCATAATGACGTTTTCCCAGAATCATTGAAGGCCATTGGTCGTGCAGGTGCGGGTGTGAATAACATTCCCGTTCAAAAGTGTACTGATCAGGGTATTGTTGTATTTAATTCTCCTGGCGCGAATGCAAATGCTGTAAAAGAGCTTGTGGTTGTTGGGATGTTGCTTGCATCTCGCGATATCATTGGTGGCATTGAGTATGTAAAATCAATTGCTAATCAAGGCGATGATATTCCTGGCTTGGTTGAAAAAAACAAGTCACGATTCAAAGGTGTTGAATTATCTGGTAAAACATTGGGTGTCATTGGTTTAGGCGCTATTGGTTTACAAGTTGCAAACGCCGGACTTGCGCTTGGAATGGATGTTCAAGGGTATGATCCATTTATTTCTGTAAATGCTGCTTGGGAGCTTTCAAGTGATGTTACACGTGCAGGAAGTTTAGAACGATTGATTCGCGAATCTGATTTTATAAGTGTCCATGTCCCATTTAATGAGAAGACAAAAGGCTTCATTAATTCTGATCGCATTCAGATGATTAAAAAAGGTGCTGTATTGTTAAACTTTTCTCGGAATGAATTGGTTGACGAAGATGCGATGATAGAAGCGCTTGATTCTCAAGATATCGCTAAATATATTACCGATTTTCCAAACCCTAGGTTGGTTGATAATTCTCATGTGATCTCTATTCCACATCTTGGAGCATCAACTGGTGAAGCTGAAGATAATTGTGCAATTATGGTGTCTAATCAATTGAAGGATTATTTGCAAAATGGTTCGATTGTTAATTCTGTTAATTTTCCAGCGAGTCACTTGGAACGATCCACTGCACATCGTGTGACAATCATCAATAAAAATGTTCCAAATATTATTGGTCAGATTACGTCAGTTATTGCTGATGGTGGCATTAATATAGCTGAAATGGTAAATAAAAGTCGTGATGATGTGGCATATAATATTATTGATTTAGATCAAGCACCTCAACAAAAAACAATTGATCAATTGTTGGCCATTGATGGTGTTATCAGAGTTCGACAGTTACCGTCTTAATTTGCTTTGAAGTATTTGCTTGGTTTTTATAGAGACCATAATCAAATACAACCGGTATATTCTAACACGTCTGTTTTTAAAGATCGTAATATGAGCTCTCAATTTGAGGCTAAAATTATGCCGCTTCAATTTAATAAAACAGAATCTGAATGGGTGAGTCTTCCGAACTTTTATAATTCGCATCCGTTGGTTGATCACATCATTAAAGAAAATTTAGTCTTTCATACGAGTCCCGATGAAGCGTATTTTGAAGAGACGGTTGCTGGTTATCAGTGTGGTGCTTTGCTTCATATTCCAGTGGATGATCCTGCGATGACTCGTACTGGAGTTTTGGTTTATTTTGAAGACAACGTATGGAAACCGGTTTTGATTTATCATAATGATGTTCCTTTTCTTTTGGAGTGCAAAGGGGTCGGTTCTGGCATTGGCAATTATGTTTCGATTCATTCTAGAACCCAAGCTGGGACTTCGAAAACACATCAGCGCGTGACGGGTGGTATGGCGATTGAGTCTGTCGAAAAAGAGTTCAAAAACTTAATGACGTTTAATTCATTTTATGGTTTTGAAAAGCCATCAATTTTGCCCTTTGCATGTGTGGGTTTTGAGTACACGTCTGATGACTTAACCATTGCGTTGGGTCTGGTTTTGCGATTGACCCCTTCAAATATTCGCTATAGTTTTACAGCTTTTGGTGAGTTTCAAGCGTTTGACTTTGTGGATCGTAAAGCGGTTTATCCAATTTTGAAAACGATAAATGAGGATTTGTTTCGAGTTGGTATGCGCCATCAAAACTTAAATTCAAATAACTTATGTTTTGCTGGTAGGGATACATTTGTTGTGACTGATTTTGAAGAAATTGATTCAATTTATCAAGTGCCCCCTTCCTTGGATTCAGAAACTGATGATATTCCGATGTATTTAAAAGTTTATCCGTTTCGTTATATTCATCGCTCCTATTACGATGACAACGCTGTTTCGATGCCTTATGATGCAGATGAGCTTCGAAAAGAGATTTCATCTGGTTTTGCTCGTTCTCATGAGACTTTATCGGAATACTATGATGCTGCGGTTCGGTTTTTGGGGACGGCTTATTTTGATATGCCGCTTCTTGAATGGGTTAAAGGTCCTTTAACATCGATGTTAACCACCCAACGGCAATGCTTAATTGACTTTAAAAAAGAGCGGCTTGAAAATGCCAATGTTGATTTTACAACATTTATTCAACCTTATTTAGAATCACTAGGTTATTCACCAAAGGATATCGCTATCGGAGATTTTAATATTCGTGCGTCTTTGCCAGTATTTTTTCTTTTTCCTCATGATGTTAGTGTTTATAAATTAAGTGAACGCATTGTTCATATCGAGTCGGTATTGCGTCATATTGATCGAGTGATCTTTGATGATTCTTTTTTTGTTGTCGAGGCTCAGTATGCAACGCCATTTTTATATATGGATGCCGTTACTGATTATTGGGATCTTCACTTATTAATGTTTCCGTTTCTGCAAAGTGTGAGTCATTGGCATTACTTTTTAAAGACCAATTTTTATAAACACGATGTTAAAGAAGCTGAAGCATTAGTTCAGCGCTTGGCCAAAGATTTAACCAATGTTACAGATTTGTATCAATGTTTTAAAGCTTCACGTTCAGAGTTTGTTGAATATTTAACGAAACGTTAAGTTGTTTTGTTGTAAAAATCAGTTTTCTCGATTGCTTTTGGAACGGTATTTAAATATTGAATCGTATTTGAAAGTACTTCAGCACATACTTCTAACACTGCCGAACGGCTTGTTTTCTCTAATTGTTCTAATTCTTTTTTTAGTTGGTTTAAATTATGCAAGTGGTCTTGTCCTTCAGTGTGTAAATCTTCAAAGACTTTGCGGTCTTTTAATGGAATGGATGATGCACTCGCCGACCGGTTTAATGTTGGCAGGACTTGTGTAATTGTTTTCGAATAAATGTCGCACAACGATAAGACTTGCTCTTTGACTGTTTCCTCAGCGTCATTAATTGACTTAAACTCGGGGAGTTTTGTCACTATGCTTTTCCAGCAACTTCCATGATTTGAGTTAAGAATCGGTTTGTCATAGTTAATGCTGCTTGGGTTGCATTGTAACCACGTTGGAGTTGTATTCCAACAATGGTTGTTTCTGCTGGATTTACGTTTGAAGATTCCGATGAACTACCAATGACATTGCCTAAGTTTTGTTCACTTGAAACTCCATAAAATGAAATAGCGCCTGATTTTAATGTGGTTATAAATGTATTTCCCTGACCTTGTGTCATTTGACCTGGGTTTCCAACAAATGCTAATCCCAGTTGAAAGAGTTGGGTCCCTGTTGGTAATTGGTCGATGCTATCGCCATTTGATCGTGCTGCTTCTCTGGCTTGATAATTTGTCATTAAAACACCGTTTTCTTCAAATCCGACATCGGCTAAATTGGTTGTGTTTGGATCTAGTTTAATATCGACAAGTTGTGTTTTATCCGGAGCGCCATTGACCATTTGATAACCTTTTACTTTGCGTCCAAAAACATCCATTAATGTGCCATCTGCAGCAAAAATAAAGTCACTGGCTCTGGTGAGAAGGTGTTGGCTGGAATTTTCCGCTTGTAAAACAAAGAAGCCCTGTCCATTTATAGCGGCATTCAGTGGTTTGGCTGTTTTAATACCACCTTGACTCATGTCATACCCCATGGGGATTAGGGTTATTCCTTGCGTCATGGTTTGATTTTGTGCGCCACCGTATCGGCCATAGCGACCACCCATACTGGTTACTTCTCGATTGAATACGGATGCAAATGAATAACGTGTTTGCTTGTATCCATCGGTTTGAAATGCCTGGGCATCCGCCGAAAGAAGCGTCATCGCATTGGATGTTGCTGAAATTGAATTTTGTAACATTGGTAAAGCATTAAACATTGTTTTTTCCTTTCTTTTTATGCCCCTTCATTCACTTGGGAATGTTTTAATGGGACCATTAAATTGCTTATGTTTGATTTGTAATCATTGACTGGAACACTCTCTCGAATCCGTTTTATTACCTCTTGCAAGTGCTTTACTTTTCTTGTTAAAGACACATGCTTATGGATTTCTGCCATCTCTTTTAATTGTAGTAATTCTTCTTTCATTAAGCCATACATTTCTCTATACATGTTTTCTTGCATGCGTTCAATTTCACTTGTGTTTAATCCATGATTTACTTTTCGTAACTGGCCCAAGAAAAACGCTTTCTTTTTGCGTAAAACCCCATATTCACTGCCGGTTAGTTTTGGCAATGTGGCTTCTTCCCGAAAAATAAATTCCAGTTCTTCTTTAAATTGATTCGCAGCTAAAAATTCGGCTTGGCGCTTTAGGTTATTTTCTTTTTCTTCTGTATAAAAACCAAGTTTGATCATTCCATTTCGACATTTTTTCATTTTGAAGTGGATATCAATTTTATTTTGTAAACTTGGGTGTAGTGCTTTCATTAAATATAAATAGCGAAGTTTATCATCGAGTGCTTCTTCCTGTGAAATGATTCGCTCTGGTTGTTTTTGTTTGTTCTTTGAATCTGTATTCGGTCGAGTGAATTCACCCAATCCCAAATGATCAATTGCAGCATAAATTTTTTCTGTAAGTTCATCTTCAGATATTGTTACGCCTGCTGATTGCGCCGCTTTTTGCAATCGAACCAATTCTTCTGTAAACTTTTCAATCGAAATTTGTCCCAAACTTTGTTTTGTAAACTGGTTGACTGATTCTTCATATAAAAAATTACCTAAATCTTGTTTTGCTTGGTGTCGCAAATGGTCAACCGTCTGAGAAATATCAGCGGGTAGGCGGCCACTTTCTTTTAAGTTCTCAATTACTTTAGACGACGCGTTAAACGAGAGTGTGTTTTGAATATGTTCTTGTTTTGAAAAGCCTTTGGACATATGAAAATTAATCAATTTTTGTTTAAGATCATAAACCATATGTTGTTTGATAACTTGGCCAACTTTATTGGCCATAAAATTGATTTCAAATGTTGATAAACCACGTTGTGAAAGGTGCTGTTTTTTCTTTTCAATGGCTTGCTTGGTGGTTGGGTCTTGATTCAATGCATATTTTGAAATTAATTTTGAAAATTCCTTGAGATCTTTTTGGTGGAGCAGTTGCGGTGTTTTTTCTTGGACTTCTTTTGCTTGCGATGGTTTTGCTTTTGGTTTTAGTAATGCTTCATCAAATTGGTCATCTTCATCCGTGCTTGGTAATGCTAAATTTAACGTGTCTTTTTTAATTTTTTGATCTTGTTGTTTTTTAGTTAATGCTGCAAATTTTTCTAATGTCCTATTGTCTTTTGTGCTTTCTTTTTTTTCTTTAAGTTCATTTAGTTTTTCTTGGTACTCTTTTGAAAGTGTCGCTTTGTCTTTGGTCGATGTTTTTGGTTCAAAAAACTTATTTAGTTCGCGATTAATTTCTTCTTCCAGTTCTTCATTGTGGATTTGTCCTTTGTCCTGCATGTTTTCCAAGCTTTTTTTGGTAATTTCTTGTTTTGCTTTTTCAGATTGTTGCGATAATAATTGTTGAATATTTGAAGCATT
>MDTB01114835.1_pt1 | contig 13115 bp, 14 predicted proteins | sample 811161 | NCBI WGS metagenome assembly MDTB01 (sample SAMN05326650, study PRJNA326480) | marine metagenome | isolation source: seawater | place: Mediterranean Sea | collected 2009 | reverse complement strand
TGAGACAGTCAAACAGCATCCGGCGATGCCAGGGCCGCTCAGTGAGAGGTCCCTTGTCCACAGTCTGAGAGGAGATGCCAAGAGCGCTTGCACCGACGTAAACGCCGCACTCGCTCTCCTCGAAAGCAGCAACTCGTCGTCGAGCGATCCCCTGCTTCGCAAGGAACTGGCAGTGCGTCAGGCCACCTGCAAACAGCTTCGAACCATGGACGCCAGCGGCTGACGGGCCACTGCCAATCGTCGAGGACCCAACAGAATTTCGATCTGCTGAGCCTTGCTGGCCACCAGTCCATCCACCAACTGATCAGCGGGTCCAAGCTGCATCCAATGGCAGATCAGATCCCCCGTCATTCCAAGGCGATGGCAGCGATCCTCGGCCTGTTCAACGTCCCCCGGTGTCCAGGGACGTTCGAGCAACACAACATGGCGGGCCCGATGCAAGGTGAAGCCGAGTCCACCGGTCCCATAGGTCGCGAGCAGCAGATCGCTATCGCCGCATTGAAATCGGTCAACAGCCTGCTGACGTTCAGATGGGCGCTGGCGACCGGTTAAGAGCTCCCCTCCAATCTGCTGATGCAGCAGCATCAATGGGTCAACAAAACCGCTGAACAAAACGACAGCCTCACCACTGAATCGAAGCTCGTCCACAAGGGTCCGAACGGCAGGCAACTTGAACTCAGCAGCAATCCGACGCAGCGACGTGAGCACTGCCAGTGATTCAGCGTCAGATCGAACCTGTCCCTTTCGCACCCTGTATCGATAGTCCTCCACCACAAGATCGACGCGATGGTCGAAACCGATTAATTCAGCTTGGGCCAGCGCAATCGGGATGTGCCGACGTTGCTTGGGAGGCAGCCCAATCACCTTCTGCTTACGGCGATGGAGAATCAACGGCCGAGTCAGCTGACGAAGCTCATCCAGCTGACTGGCTCCATCGGCCTGCCACTGGCGATAACGACCTTGCCGCTCACGCCAATGACCCTGGCAGTACTGCTCCTCAAAGCGCTGCTGATCACGCGCGATTGGATGATCGATGGCCGCCAACAAAGGAAACAGCTGCTTCGGCCGACCGTTCTTCATTGGCGTACCGGTCAGCATCCAGATCGCTCGCAGGCGCGGGTGACGTGCGAGCCGAAGCAATGCTTCCGTGCGTTGCGCCTGCAAGGTCTGGGCGAAATGAGCCTCATCCACCAACAACACCGTGCCGGCCTCGGGAAGCTCGGTGGGAAGTCGTGCCCAGCTGACCAGCTCCACAACCTGCGCCACTGCATCCGCCTCGCGTTGCCAGTGGGCATGCAGACCCACAGGGGCCACCACCAGGATCCTCAGGGACGCACAACGGGCTAGGGCCCTGGCGGCCAACAGAGCCGTGAGGGTCTTGCCAAGTCCCATCTCATCGGCAAGAACAGCACCGCGCCGCGCCAGCAACCAACGCGCGCCGGATCGTTGATGTGCCAAAGGCCTCCGCCCATCCTCAAGGGGGTCCTCCAGATCGGCAGCGGCAATCAGCTCACGGTGGGGAGGCAGAGGCGGAAGCGGTTGATGGCTCCAGGCCATCCACTGCTTTAAGTCGTCACGAATGTGGAAACGCGTGCCCAGGGCCGACTGCAAGGCATCCACTGACGCCATCGGGAACTCCCAACCCTTGCGTTGTCCGCGCCAACATCCTCTGGGCCTCACCCGACGCAACTGTGCCTGCGTCACCGCGTCGAACGGACTCACCACTCTGACCATTCCAGAGGGTGAGAGCTCGAGATAGCAACAGTGGGACGTCAATGACGGAGCAAACGTTGCCCACAAACAATCATCTTAGAGGTTCACAGACGATCGACAAGTTTCTCGCAATCAATCAATCACACTCCGCAAGAGCATTGACGAAAATGCAGCGCTCGACACATTGACGCCATCTGCTTTCACGGCAAAATTTGATTAACCGAGATCCTCGGATGCATAACAAGGACGCAGTTTTTCTCGATGAACTCTGCCCCAAGTTGCGCGTTCGACGATGGAGACAATCTCTACATACATTTACTGGTAAAAGTTGTATTTATTGTGGCAAACCTTCCGAATCAATTGATCATATTTTGCCTCGCTGTCGCGGTGGTCTGAGTGTGACTGAAAATTGCGTGCCGGCCTGTCTGTCTTGCAACGGTCACAAGTCTGATTCGGACGTCTTCGAGTGGTACCGGAGACAGAGGTTTTACGACCCACGCCGGGCGATGGCCATTCGCGCCTGGATGGACGGCGACCTTCGTCTGGCACTGCGGCTGCTGCAGTGGGCAGAGCCCGACGCAAAACGGCAGCTAGCCGGCGAAAGGGAGCGACCGGATGATTCAGGCCTCAGCTTCCAGGCCGCCTGAGAATCGACCTCGCTCACCAGACGCGACAAGCATCGACAGAGTGAAGGCGCTGGCAGATGGAAGCCTGCTGAACGGGCTCCTCCGGAGCCATGAACAGCGCCGACATCAACAGAGCCCCACCAAGGATGATCGGATGGAGACGAGAAAAGGCTGACGACATGAAAGCAAACATCAAGTGATACATCTGTACTGATGCTGAGCCAACTTGTCAATCGCTGCCGGCCCCTTCCGTCAGGGTCTCGACTGCTCATCCTCGGCCAGGGATACAGCGGCAAAACCGTCTCTCAGCTGTTCCAAAGCCTGGGAACACCTGTTCTGGGAACGCGACGGCAAGCCAACCAAGGGGCGAATGACCTCTGTTTTGACAGTGACGCTGGCATCGCTCCAAGCCTCAGTGAGATCGCTGACGTCACCCATGTGCTGAGCTGCATCCCTCCGACGAAGGACGGCCACGACCCTGTCCTCAACCAGCTACAACCTCTGCTGCGGCAACTGCCTCTGCGCTGGGTGGGCTATCTGTCCACAACAGGTGTCTATGGAGACACCGGAGGCCAATGGGTCTGCGAGTCGGACACGGCCAATCCCAGCCAGGAACGCAGCCGACGTCGTCTGGATTGCGAACAGGCCTGGCTGCAGTCCGGACTGCCGGTTCAAATCCTGAGGTTGCCCGGCATCTACGGGCCTCGACGGTCCGTGATCACCGCGCTGCAGCAGGGGCGCGCACGGTTGATAAACAAGGCCAGCCAGGTGTTCTGCCGTGTTCATGTCGAGGACATCGCCGGAGCATCGCTGCATCTCATGCACTGCGCCAACGCCGGCCAACGCCCGCAGATCGTCAATGTCTGTGATGACCACCCTGCACCGAGCAGTGACCTGCTGCGCTTTGCAGCAAGCCTGCTGCGGTGTCCGCTCCCGGCTGAGGAATCATTTGAGGACAGCCATGAGGGCATGAGTGCCATGGCACGCTCGTTCTGGAGCGAGAATCGACGGGTCAGCAATCGATTGTTGCGTCAGCACCTCGGCTACGACCTGCTGCACCCTGATTTCCATTCCGGTCTCCAGGACTGTTGGCAACAGGACGTCAGTCAGGTGGAGACTTTTTCGGATTCCCAATCAGCCATTGATTGATCCCGGAGGAATCCTGCTGATCGCTCGTTGGCAATCCAAAGTCATCCCGCAGACGATCCAGATCAATCCGAAGCCACTGCCTGCTGACAGCAGTGGCCATTCCCACCAGCAGTAATCCCAGCAGCAGCAGTCTGAGCACGTCGATGCCCGCCTCCCCTGACGCTAACCAACGACTGGTGATCTCCCTCGGGGATCCCGCGGGGATCGGCATGGAGGTCATCCTCAAAGCGCTGGGCTCAGAGGCACTGCCCGATCAACTCCAACCACTGCTGGTGGGCTGTCGACGCAGCCTGACCAAGGTTCATCAACAGTTGCTCTCCCTGGGCTGCACTGAGATTGCTGATCCAGATCAGCTGCAGATCGAGGATCAACCGCTTGAGCAGACCATCAATGCGGGCGAAGCGAGTGAGATCAGTGGCGCCGCAGGATTCCACTGGCTCACACGGGCCGTGGAGTGCCTCAGCGATCCCGGAGCACGGGGCCTGGTCACGGCGCCGATCGCAAAACATCTCTGGCACGCTGCTGGCTATCACTACCCAGGCCAGACGGAACGGCTGACCGAGCTGGCAGGACAGTCGCGCAGTTCGATGTTGTTCACAGCTGTCTCGCCCCACACCAGCTGGCGACTGAACACCCTGCTGGCCACCACGCATCTGCCGTTGCAGCAGGTGCCCATGGCGCTCACGCCTGAGCTGATCCGGCACAAACTGTCGGTGCTCCTGAGTTTCTGCCGTCGCTTCAAGCCCCAGCCCCATCTCGCTGTCGCCGGTCTCAACCCCCACGCCGGTGAATCAGGGCAGTTGGGCCATGAGGAATCCAGCTGGCTCGAACCCCTGCTCGATGCGTGGCGTTGCGAGCATCCGGAGCTACGTGTTGACGGTCCGCAACCACCCGACAGCTGCTGGCTTGGGGCTGCCCAGGCCTGGAACCAACCAGATCACTCAGGACCGGATGGAATCCTGGCCCTTTATCACGACCAGGGCTTGATCCCGGTGAAACTTCTGGCCTTCGACGCCGCAGTCAACACAACCCTGGAATTGCCATTCCTGAGAACGTCCCCCGATCACGGGACGGGGTTTGATATCGCTGGCAGGGGTATCGCGCGACCAGACAGCATGATCGCCGCCATCCAGGCAGCCTGGGATCTGACGGAAGGTCAGGCAGGGCGCACCCGCATCAACACCTGACCGAATTCAACGGGTGTGCCGTTGTCCACGAGAATCTCCACCACTTCACCACTGACTTCGGCCTCCAGTTCGTTCATCAGCTTCATGGCCTCGAGGATGCACACCGTCTGACCGACATTGATGCGATTGCCGACCTCGACAAAAGCATCCTCTCCCGGAGCGGGTGCCCGGTAAAAGGTTCCAACCATTGGTGCAGTGATGTCCAGAAGGTCACTGCGACTGGCCGTGGCAGCAGGGGGGGGGTTGCCTGTAGCAGCGGGATCGGCGGCCGGGGCTTGTGCGGCGGCCGGAAGAGGCGCAGACATCACAGGCGCCATCACAGCCTGGGTCGGCAGATTTCGCCTCACTTCAAGACGGAAGTCATCCCCCTCGAGCCGAAACTCCTGGATGTCGCTGTCGGCAAGCACCTCAAGCAGACGGTGCAATTGATCGTGATCGAGCTGCATGAGGATTCAGTTCTCTCGGCCGAGGTAAGCGTCATTACGGGTATCAACCTTGATCTTCTCGCCGATTGAAAGGAACAAGGGCACCATCACCTGTGCACCGGTCTCAAGAATCGCGGGCTTGGTCCCGCCCGTTGCGGTGTCGCCTTTCACGCCGGGGTCGGTTTCCTTGATCTCGAGAACAACGGAGTTAGGCAGCTCCACCTCAAGGGGCTTGTCGTTCCAGGAGACGACATTCACCTCCATCCCTTCCTTGAGATATTTGCGGCTGTCACCGATCTGGTCAGCACTGAGACGCGTCTCTTCATACGTCCCCATATCCATGAAGACGTAGTCCTCGCCCTCCATATAGGTGTGCTGAAGCGATGACTTCTCGAGCAAGGCCTGAGGAATCATCTCGCCGGCGCGAAATGTTTTCTCAACCACGTTGCCCGTTTTGACAGCCTTGAGTTTGGTGCGCACGAAGGCTGAGCCCTTGCCTGGTTTGACATGCAGAAACTCGACCACTCGCCAGACGGCACCATCGAGTTCGATCGTGGTGCCGGTGCGAAAGTCGTTGCTGGAGATCATCCCGGCGGAACGGCTCAGGGGATCATACGGCTGTGCCAAAGTCCCGTCAGCACTGGGTTCCCCTTGGCTCATCAGCATTTCACACGTGGTCTGATCGCCCTGCTCGCCACCGTTCTCCTGGCCTTTCCGCAGTCGGCGAGTGCCGGATTGCCTCAAGGCAACGCGGTGAAGGATCCTGCGGCGATCCTGAGAGACGCCCTGCCCTTCGAACAGGACGACATCCGGACTCTGCAACACCGCCTCGAAAGAACCAGTGACGACCTGCGCGCCAAACGCTGGAGTGCTCTCGGCAAGGCGGTGAGCCGCAGTGAAGCACTGCTGAGCACACGACAAAACGCAATCCTGGAAGTCATACCGGAGGACCGACGATCCGAAGCAGAGTCCCTGTTCAGCCAGGTGGATATCGGGCTGGAGAACCTGAAGCAGCAGGTCGACAGCAAAGACAAGCCTGGCTTCATCAAGGCACGACGTGAAACCCTCAGCCGAATTGGCGATGTCGAAGCGCTGCTCGTACCCGATGGCTTTGAACGACCGATCCCGGCGGAATTTGATGCTCTGCCCCGGCTCGTTGGCCGAGCCACCCTCACGATCAAGACGACCCAAGGCGATCTCACGACAGTGGTCGATGGGTACAACGCACCACTGACCGCCGGAGCGTTCGTGGATCTATCCCTCAAGGGTTTCTATGACGGGCTTCCCTTCATTCGTGCCGAGGACTTCTACGTGTTGCAGAGCGGTGACCCTGAGGGTCCTGCACTGGGTTACGTCGATCCGAAGACCAAACAGGAACGCAGGGTTCCCCTTGAAATTCGCGTTCCCGAAGAAGCGGACACGATCTACAACGAAACCTTTGAAGACGTCGGTCTGTTCAAGGCGACGCCGACCCTGCCGTTCGCAACGCTGGGGACACTGGGCTGGGCCCATTCCGCCAATGCCCTCGACGACGGCTCCTCCCAGTTCTTCATGTTCCTCTATGAAGCTGAACTCACGCCTGCAGGACTCAATCTTGTGGATGGCCGCAACGCCGCCTATGGCTATGTGGTGGACGGCTTCGACGTGCTCGAGGAACTCACGACGGATGATCGAATCCAATCGATCAAGGTGATCAGCGGTGCGGACGGACTGAAAGCGCACGCATGAGCGAGACCCTGGCGGATCTCGGCGAAGCTGAGCTGCTCAGGCGGTTGTCGCACTTCGCTCCTGCCGGTCAACTGGACGACGACACGGCCTGTCTCACCGCGGACCCGAGGCCGCTCCTCGTGAACACCGATGTGTTGGTGGACGGCATCCATTTCAGTGAAGCAACAACGGATCCAACTGATGTGGGCTGGCGTGCCGTGGCTGCCAATTTGTCCGATCTGGCCGCCAGCGGTGCTGAGACCGTCGAGGGAGTCACCGTGGCCCTTGTCGCCCCTGGAAACACGCCATGGGATTGGGTGAATGGGGTTTATCAAGGCATGTCAGAAGCCCTCCACCGCCATGGCGGTGTTCTGTTGGGAGGGGACTGCTCCGATGGGGCACAACGACTGCTCTCCATCAGCGCTCTGGGGCGGCTCGGTTCCCTGCATTTGCATCGCAGTCAGGCAAGGCCCGGAGACGTTCTGGTTGTGAGTGGACCGCATGGCCTTAGCCGATTGGGCCTTGCGTTGCTGCAAAACGATCCTGCTGTGACATCGCAATCGATTCCAGAGAGCCTCAGGAAACAGGCCGTCCAGCAGCATCGGCGACCCAGTCCTCGCTTTGATGCCTTGCAGGCACTCGTGCGAAGCAAACCAAAAAGCCTGCCCTGGCGAGCGGGGGGAACCGACAGCAGCGACGGGCTCTTAGCCGCCGTTGAGGGACTGTGCAAAAGCAGTGCCTGCGGAGCCGTGCTGGACCGCGCTCAACTGCCGCGGCCGCAGAACTGGCCAATGGGATCGCCCTGGGATCACTGGTGCCTGGCAGGTGGTGAGGATTTCGAGCTGGTTCTGAGCCTGCCGCCGGAATGGGTGAGCCCCTGGCTAGAGCTTGTTCCAGGTGCTCAGCGCATCGGAAACATCAGCAGCGATCCCGTTGGAGTGCGATGGAGTGACGACCAGTCCGTGATTCACAGCCATGGTTTCGCGCACTACGGCAATCCCTAAAACAAAAAACCCCTCCCGGAGGGAGGGGGCTGCAAGGTTCAGGATCGGACGATCACTTCCAGTTACGGGCGACCACTTCAGCCAGGTCAACCACGCGCTGGCTGTAACCCCACTCGTTGTCATACCAGGCAAGGATTTTCACGGCCTTGTCTCCCATGGAATAGGTGAGATCCGCATCGAAGATGGTGGATTCGTTGGTTCCTGCGTAGTCGGTGGACACCAGGGGAAGGTCGCTGTACTTGATGATGCCCTTCATGCCGTTCTCGGAAGCGGCCTTGATCACTGCTTTCACCTCATCAACGCTGGTGGGGCGGGAAGGACCGAAGGTGAGGTCGACGGCGGAGACGTTGGGAGTTGGAACGCGCATGGCGAAACCTGTGAGCTTGCCCTTCACCTCCGGGTAAACCAGAGCAACAGCCTTTGCAGCACCGGTGGTTGTCGGAACCATGTTGAGGGCGGCTGCACGGGCGCGACGCAGATCCCTGTGACTGTTGTCGAGAATTCGCTGGTCGCCTGTGTAGCTGTGGATGGTGGTCATCAGACCCCAGTCAAGCCCGAAGTTCTGATCGAGAACCTTGACGATCGGAGCGAGGCAGTTGGTGGTGCAGCTGGCGTTGGACAGGATCTTCCAGTCCTCATGCCGGTATTGATCATCATTGACACCGACAACAAAGGTTCCGACACCAGGGCCTTTGCCGGGCGCCGTCAGGATCACCTTGCTTGCACCAGCTTCAAGGTGGAGGCTGGCCTTCTCATCGGTGTTGAACACACCTGTCGACTCGATGACCAGGTCAACGCCCCAGTCCTTCCATGGGCAGTTGAGAGGGTTGCGATCGGCGAAGAATTTCACTTCCTTGCCATTCACCACCATCGTGTCGTCGGTGGTCTCGATCTTCACGCTGGGATCGAGTTTGCCGAGAATCGAGTCGTAGGTGAGCAGATGGGCACTGGTCTTCGGATCGGATGTGGAGTTCATCCCCACGATTTCCAGGCCGGTGTCATTCCCACGGCTGATCCAACCCCGCATCACGTTGCGACCAATCCGGCCAAATCCATTGATCGCAACGCGCAGGGTCATGGGAGAAACGGAATTTCCGTCTAGAGGGGTTTTGGCCGCCGATCATACAGAAATAAGTAAAAATTCCCCGTCTCCATTTCAGGGATCTTTTGAGCAGAAATGCAGAATCCGTCCCAGCGACTCAGGACGGATCAAGGCAGCTGGCTTATCTTTCGAGCGTCAGACGGGGATCCTTGTCACGCACTCTCGATTCCCGCCAAAGGGTTCACTTCATCGGTGTCGGCGGTATCGGGATGTCTGCTTTGGCAATCATCCTTGCCAAACGTAGCCATTCAGTCAGTGGTTCCGACTCCCGAGAGAACACCACTGTTCAACAACTAAGAGACCAGGGCGTCAGGGTTTTTTCAAAGCAGACTGCTGAGACCATTCAGACGCTTGTCGACGAGGACAAAACGTCTCCAATTGTCGTGATCAGCACGGCAATTCCGGAAACAAATCCTGAACTGAAGAAAGCACGCTCGATCGGGCTCGACATCTGGCATCGCTCCGATCTGCTGGCCGCTCTGATGGAGCTGCAACCCTCCATTGCTGTCGCTGGCAGTCATGGAAAAACCACAACCAGCACCCTGACCACAACACTGCTTCATGCAGCCGGGGAGGACCCAACCGCCATCATTGGCGGAATCGTGCCCTGCCTTGGCAGCAACGGGCATTTTGGAGAAGGACGACTCCTGATTGCAGAGGCCGATGAGTCGGATGGCTCGTTGGTGAAATTTCAACCGTCCCTCGGGGTGATCACCAACCTTGAACTGGATCACACCGACCACTACAAGGGGCTCGACGATCTCATTGCAACCCTCCAGCGTTTTGGCAAGGGATGCGATCGGCTCCTGGCCAACGCAGACGATCCCATCCTTCGAGAACACTTTCAAGCCAACGCCTGGTGGTCAGTGAAGCGACGTGATGATGTCGATTTCGCAGCCATCCCACATCAGCTTGATGGCGATCGCTGCTTGGCGACGTTCTATGAGCACGGCAAAGCCCTTGGCGAATTCACGTTGCCAATGCCAGGTCTTCACAACCTGAGCAATGCAACAGCCGCCTTGGCGGCGTGCCGACTGGAAGGCATTCCATTCGAAACCCTGCAACGCGGTCTCACGGTGCTGCAGACACCGGGCCGTCGCTTTGACCATCGAGGCACCTGGAATGGACGCCACATCGTTGATGACTATGCACATCACCCCAGTGAAGTGAAGGCCACGCTCGAGATGGCCAAGCTGATGGTGAAGAGCGGCCGCAGCCCTCTCCCCAGCGCACCTCAACGTGTGGTCGCCGTCTTTCAACCGCATCGCTACTCACGAACAAGTGAGTTCCTGCAGGAGTTCGCCAAAGCACTCGTCAACTGCGATGTCTTACTGCTGGCACCGATCTATTCGGCTGGAGAATCCCCTCTCGAGGGCGTCAGCAGTCACGCCCTCGCCCATCAGATTCGTCAACTGAAACCGGATCTGCCGGTCAAGGTTGCCGACGCCCTTGATGAGCTGGTTGAGCATGTTAAGAGCGAAAGTCTTGCTGACGATCTCGTGCTCGCGATGGGTGCCGGCGATGTCAACAGCCTTTGGCAAAGGCTGGTGCGCAGTGAGCAATCCAACCAAGCCACCACTGTGGTAGCGGTTTGATCGCAATGCCAGCGCTCCAACCCCGTTGCCAGGTCCCACTCTCCGAATTCACCACATGGAGAGTCGGCGGCCCGGCCGAGTGGTTGGCAGAACCCACCAGCATCGAGGAGGTGACTGACTGGTTGAACTGGGCGAACAAGCAAGGGCTTCCTTGCCGCGTCATCGGTGCTGGATCCAATCTGCTGATTCACGACAAGGGACTGGGCGGCCTCACCATTTGTCTGCGTCGGCTCCAAGGGGTCGAACTTGATCAGCAGACAGGAGTTGTAAACGCTCTCGCTGGAGAACCGATCCCATCCCTGGCGCGCAAAGTCGCTCAATCCGGACTGCGCGGGTTGACCTGGGCTGTGGGAATCCCTGGAACCGTGGGTGGAGCTGCGGTGATGAACGCCGGAGCACAAGGGGGAAGTACCCAGGAATGGCTTGATTCCGTGCAGGTTGTGTCTCTTCGAGGTGGAGATCCGTTCGAACTCAGTCGCCAGGACCTTGACTTCGACTACCGCCACAGCCGCCTGCAGCAGGAACCGCTGCTTGTGTTGTCCGCCCGGTTCCATCTGGAACCAGGCCATGACCCTCGGGAACTGCGTCGGATCACAAGCGGCAATCTCAGCAAACGGACCAGCACTCAGCCCTACACACAACCGAGCTGCGGCAGCGTTTTCCGCAATCCTGAGCCGTTGAAGGCCGGTCGCCTGATCGAAGGACTCGGGCTGAAAGGCACGCGAATCGGTGGAGCAGAGGTGTCCACACTGCATGCCAACTTCATCGTCAACAGTGGTGGCGCAACGGCCGACGACATCGACCAGCTGATCAAGTTGGTCCAGGAACGCGTCAGGTCACACCACGATCTGTCGCTGCATCCTGAAGTGAAGCGCCTTGGCTTTGCTTTAGCGACTTAGTCTGCCGGCTCAGTCAGCAGCACCATGGCAGGGTTCGGACTCCCCAATTTCGGCCAACTCACCGAAGCATTCCGCAAAGCCCAGCAGATCCAGCAGGACGCCCAGAAACTGCAGGAGGAGTTGGATGGCATGGAAATCGAGGGCAGCAGCGAGGATGGCCGCGCAACCATCTGGCTTTCAGGCAACCAACAGCCCCTGCGCGTTCGACTCGATCCTGAGCTGCTGAGCCAGGGCCAGGACGTTTGTGAAACCGCGACACTGCAGGCCCTGCAAGCCGCCTACGAAGCCTCCACCACAACGATGAAGGAACGGATGGAGGATCTCACCGGCGGCCTGAACCTCAATCTCCCCGGGATGGGCGGCTAGATCCAGCCATTGCTTCGAGAGTTCTGAGATAAAAGCTGTAGCGCTCCCAATCCGTCTGGACCCCGCAGCCAGGCTCACCACGGTGCAAGCAATCGCGGAAGCGACAGGGCCACTCCTGAAGCTGCTGACGAAGTTCCGGAAACAGGAGTGCCAGCTCTCGAGGGTCGTCCGGGAGGTCAGGGCGATTGAACCCTGGTGTATCCGCCACCCGCACACCATCCACCAGAGGGAACAGTTCCACATGTCGCGTGGTGTGTCGACCTCGCTGCAGCCGTCCTGACACTGAACCGACGCGAAGGCTCAGCTGGGGCATGAGTCTGTTGAGGGCACTGCTCTTGCCCACGCCGGATGGTCCGCAAACAACAGAAAGAGATGTTCGGAGCAATCGCTCTTTCAGTGCACTGATGCCTTCACCGGTTTGGCTGGACAGCAGAAGCGGTTCATAGCCCCACCCCCGCAGGCGAACCCTGTACTCCTCTTGCTGCTCGCAAGAGATCAGATCGCACTTGGTCAGCAGAAGCTGAACGGACAGACCGGTGCGCTCCGCTGTCAGCAGAAAACGACTGGCTTGATCAGGATCAAAATTGGGCTGATCCACAGCCAGAGCCACCAGCACCGAAGTGACATTGGCCACAGGAGGGCGGGAAAGCCAGCTGCTGCGGGGGTCAACACCCGACACCACGGCGCGGGCCTGCTGGGCATCAACGGCCTCGAGATGGACGCGATCACCGACATACACCGCAGCGCCCTGATGGTTCAGTCGGGTACGCCGCGTGCAGAGCAAACGCCTGGGAATTCCCCGCGGGGCCGCATCAAGCTCAACCTCCAGATAGTTCGCCTGAAGCGCCACCACCGTGCCGGGCAAGGCAGACAATGCCCCTCAGCCTCCGCAGATCACCGTCAGGGCAACCCAGGACGGCTCAACCATGGTGGTCTCAACCAAATGACCCTCGTCTCGCAAACCCGGAACCACCATCTCCTCGGGTTCGCCGCGATCGAGCTGAACGTCGAGACGCTCTCCGGTCTGCATCGATTCAAGAGCCAGCCGACAACGGATGAAATTCACCGGACAGGGGGTGCCCCTCAGGTCCAGGGAACGGGCAGCCATCACTTTTGGCCGAACAAGCGAGCAAAAAGACCGCTGTTGTGGTGATGGTGCTGTTTGCCACGGGCAGAGTGGTGGCCGGCGAGTTGCTCCAGGAGTCCTCTCTCCGCATCAGAGAGGCGACCAGGCAGCTGAACCGTCACTGTGACTTTCTGATCCCCTCGGGCAACAGGATTGCCGAGCTTGGGAATTCCCTTGTTGGGCATGGTGAGCACGGCCCCAGGCTGGGTGCCGGAT
>MDTB01194841.1_pt1 | contig 13116 bp, 13 predicted proteins | sample 811161 | NCBI WGS metagenome assembly MDTB01 (sample SAMN05326650, study PRJNA326480) | marine metagenome | isolation source: seawater | place: Mediterranean Sea | collected 2009 | reverse complement strand
AACAGCTTCTAGCTGATGCCGAACAGAAGATCACGATTCTAACAGAACAGTTCTCTAATCCAACCACAGAGAAAACCGAAGGTAGCAGCGAATAGATGCACGCGACTTCCCTGTCAAAGCTTGAAGAAAGAAAACAAGCCTTCGACAGCGTTTTGCGCGAAGATCTCTTATGTTTTGAAGAGCATTATGGTCTAATCGATGCGATACGCTATATACTTTTTCAGTCAAGCAAACGTTTACGGCCATTATTGGTCTATGCGATCGGCGAACTTTTTAAAGTGCCTGATGAAAAACTACACCCCATAGCCTGCAGTATTGAGTATCTTCATAACTACTCCCTTGCGCATGATGACCTGCCTGGCATGGATAATGATATGTATCGTCGCGGCCTGCCCACCACCCATATTCATTACGATCACGCAACCGCTATTTTGGTCGGAGACGCCCTTCAAAGCATGGCTTTTGAAAGAATACTACAGCATGATATCTTCAGCTCGCATGAAAAGACCGTTATCCTAAAAATCTTGTGTCGCGAGACAGGCGTCCACGGGATGATTAAAGGCCAATATCTTGATTGGCAGAGACAAAATAAGCACCCCCTCCCTCCTCATTATCTTGGACTGATTGACCATCTGAAAACCGGGGGCTTATTTCGATGCGCTGGGGACATGGTCTTATCGCTCGTACCAACATGTGATAGCACAACGATCCAAGTCATACGTGAAGTAAACGCACTACTAGGTGTTGCTTATCAATATCACGACGACCACATTGATGGAGAAACCTATATTTGCCATGATGATTGTCGCGCTTTTTTTCCCGACCCAATCCCCCATTTTTCGCATGCTAAAGACAAAGCTATTTGGCTCTACAACTGCAGCCTTGATAAATTATCTACCGTGAGCAACAAGCCATGCTTGCTGCAAGACATCATCAAACAGCTCGTTTCATCTTTGGATTCTATTACAATCCAGTATTGCCAGACCAGAGGTAGTTTGTGAACGCCTTACCAAATCGTTGTTCAACCTCCATTTTTCCTTTCGCACGCGCATCCAATGCGTGAGCACCATGTTTATTCACAGGACCCGTGCCAGCTATTCTACTCGCCGTCATCTCTCCGAATAGTTTTTCAACGTATGCACGTCCCGCCCCATTTGTATTCTTTTCGGGACGTGCTAACTTCTCTGAATCGCCCTGACTGCCATTTAAACTTGTATCTTTATTTTGACTTGTAACACCCTCTTTTTCTTTTTTCTTATCCACCGATGTTTGCCCAACGCGACTTGTATGTTTATGTTGTGGAAGTGCATCAGCTTTCGAATCTTGCGTATAAAAAAAGCTATAAAAATTCACAGAATTTATTCCCCCTGCAGGCATATTGTCTTGACCGCTACCTATTTGCACATGAGAATTTCCACTTTCTGCGCGCTCTTCACCGGTTTTCTTTTTTGATGGCGGCTTGCTCTTCTGTGCAGGCTCTGTTTTACTCTTTTCGTTCACCTGCTCGATTTCTGACACGGGTGATGAAGTATTTTGCTGCACCGATATCTCTTCACCGGTTTTCTTTTCTGATGGCGGCTTGCTCTTCTGTGCACGCTCTGTTTTACTCTTTTCGTTCACCTGCTCGATTTCTGACACGGGTGATAGACTATCCTCCTGAACCAAAGTTTGTTTAGTTTTTGAACGAACTGTACAAGCACTAGCTACAAACCGATACAACCTATCATGTGCACGGTAAAGTAGACCTTGCAGGCTCATCAATATGTTGCAAGTTTTTGCTAATATCCTACTTGGCATTAACAAATTATGACTAACACGTATCTTTACATAGCAGCACAGTGTATATGCTAGCATCAAGGCATCTCTAGTGAGACCTATTACCGACTCCCCAAATCGAAGCATTGTATACACAAGCAAAGGCCCCCAGATTATTCCGCTAGCATGCAGTGTCCAAATTGGTATAACGTCGTGCACAATACCTTTTAAAACGGCTATGACAACCCCTAGAGGGACGCATAGTATCGCTAAGGTTTTTAATAAACCAGTTAGGTTTTTTTCAAATGCTTGTATTAGCTTAACCCAAAATAATTTTAAGTAATTCATATGGGCAGAACTTGATTCAGATAACATGCTACTAGCAAATGACCCTACTAATTTTATGAGGAGATATTGCCCGATAAACTTTGGCATACCTAATAGTGTATGCCCCACCATACTTATACTGTGTGCAACGTATTTCCCGACCACTTCTCCTGCGGCATCGACTCCAATAGCAAACCCAGAAAACAACGCCACACTAAAATACAGTGCCGTAAAACCTGCATAACAACCCAGCGCTGCATAGCCTAGCACTGCCTCAATAGAATAGCCTGAAAATCGATGGTGAATCGATTTGAGTGGCTTATACAACGCCGCACCAACTGGCCCCAATGCACTATCATGTATTGGCTCTTTGTATTGTTCTATAGTCATTTGTTCCATTGTAGTAATCCTCTTTTATATTCCTAAGAAAGATCCTAGATGTCTCGCTACACTTTGTCAATACATGCTGCTTATAATATATAAAACCGATTAAAATCATGTTATCGATTTTGGATTGATGGCCATCGAACTAGCACGGCCTTATATGCAAGCCCACACTGACCAAAATATAAATGGGGATTCCTCTTCTACAGCATATAATGGCGTGCGATCATTGCCGCCTACTCTGTGTCTTTGGTTGACGCAACTTTTTGTAACTGATACAGTTTGACTTCTATAAACCCAAGGTGCCTGCTTGTCTTTATCTTTTCCAGACCTACCCTATGAAGCTATTATGCTACAAGGCAAGGATATTAATACCTTCCTGCAAGGACAGATAACTACCGACGTCCAACTTTGTACAGATTGTCAATTTGCACCAGGCTATTTTTGCCAGCATACAGGCAAAGTTCTGGCAAACGCCTATGCATTTATCTATGATGCCGATTCTGCTATTTTGTTGTGCCATAAATCCGTCTCAAGCACATTGCTTGCGCATCTAAAACCTTACGCAGCGTTATCAAGAGTTAGCATGAACATACAAACCGATGTGTGCTATGGCCTGATTCATGAGCATCAAGCGCCTCATGTACCTAAACCCTATCATTATGTTAGGCAAGATCAGTGTACCCATGCAATGATTAGCCACACCACCTCTCTTATCTTTGGGCCACATCATGCAGTTAAAACTTGGTTTGCAAAAAATCAACATACTAACATTACCCATACCGACCTTTGGTATTACACCTTGATGCAAGAGGCCTTTAGCTTGCTATCTTCTGAGTCCGCAAACCTCTTCACACCCAACATGTTATCGGATGTACCCTCTTTAGCTGTCTCCCTTAGTAAGGGCTGCTATAATGGCCAAGAAATTATTGCACGCACGCACCACTTAGGCAAACCTAAAAGAAAGCGTCAACTTTTCACATGCACAAGTTTTTCGGCACATATCCCTACTGGTAGCCAAATTACCCTGCTAGACCGTGGCCAAATACAAGCTCATGTTTTAGTAAGCGCTATGCACCATCAAAGTCAAACCCTCTGGCTTGATTTGGTTGCACCTATCACCCAAGGCCCGCAGTCCTTTTTGTTCTCCCCGCCAAAAACACCTGAAAACGTCATTTCTTTCACGGCAGAACCGTTCAACGGTTAATCTTGCTTGTTTCTCATCAACGGAAATAAAATCACATCGCGTATAGAAGGGGCATCGGTGAGTAGCATAACCAATCGATCAATGCCTAGCCCAACACCACCTGCTGGAGGCATGGCGTACTCTAGTGCATAAATATAATCGTGGTCATAATCCATTGCCTCTTCATCTCCCATGTTCTTCTGATCGGTTTGCATCGCAAAACGTTTTGCTTGATCTTCGGGATCATTCAATTCGGAAAAACCATTGGCAATCTCTTTCCCGGCAACAAATAGCTCAAATCTATCTGTCACTTCAGGATTCTCATCGGATGCTCTTGCTAATGGGGAAACAACGGTTGGATAATGCGTCACAAAACAAGGATCTGTTATATTCTCTTCCACCAACGTTTCAAATAAAGCAAGCTGCATAACCCCTATCGAAGTATCTTTTGCATAATCGATATCATGTTTATCGCAGAGCTCTTTAATACGATCCAATGACGTTAGCTGAGCCGTTTCTATTCCTTTTGTATAGCTTACAATTGCTTCTACCATGGTCAACCTCTTGATTGGCTTATTAAAGTCAATCTCAAGTCCCTGATAGGTTAATATACCATCTGGGTGAATGGCTCTAACAATTTGCCGCAAAATGCGCTCTGTTAGATCTATCATAACCTTGTAATCGGCATAGGCCTGATAGTACTCGACCATGGTAAACTCTGGGTTATGCTTGGTAGAAACCCCCTCATTTCTGAAGTTTCTATTGATCTCAAACACTCTATCCATCCCGCCAACAACTAACCTCTTTAGATACAGTTCAGGCGCTACTCGTAGATACAAAGACATATCCAGTGCGTTATGATGGGTTGTGAAAGGCTTGGCGTTGGCGCCACTTGCCAAAGGGTGCATCATCGGCGTCTCAACCTCTACATAGCGTTCTGCCTGGAGACTGGATCTTAAAACCTCTATAGCCTTGGCTCTTAATAAAAACCGATTGCGAGACGCCTGATTAACCATAATGTCGATGTATCGATGCCTGTAGCAGGTTTCAATATCGCTTAAGCCATGAAACTTATCGGGTAGTGGATGCAGCGCTTTGCTCATCAACGTTACCTTTTTTGCATACACACTTAGCTCCCCTTTCTGCGTCTTAAAAACTTTTCCTTTTACGTGCAAAATATCCCCCAAATCCATGTTTGAGAAGGCATCATATTGCGCTTGTGTAACATCTTGGCTGCGCACATAAACTTGTATTTGCCCTGTCATATCTTGTATATTGAAAAAACTGGCTTTTCCCATCGCTCTTCTGGTCATCATCCTGCCCGCTATTTCAACCTCCACAGCGATATCTTCTAGCTCAGACTTCTCCATGCTCTCATATTGATCGTGTATGTCCTGGTTGAAAGTACTTGGTGCACAATGATTTGGATAATTAAACCCATCACTACGTAGTAGCTTGAGCTTTTCTTTTCTCTGTTGCACCTGGTCCCTTTTTTCATGCTCATCCGTCATAACTACGCCTCCTTTGTGATCCCAACCCCTTCTTTGAGGCTTGCCTTAATAAAATTGTCTAAATCGCCATCTAAAACCGCTTGGGTATTTCCCGATTCAAATCCTGTTCTTAAATCCTTTATCCTTGATTGATCTAAGACGTATGATCGAATTTGCCGACCCCAGGTAATATCGTCTTTTGCTTTTGCTTGGGCTTTTTGCTTACTTTGCTGTTCTCTGAGTAGGTATTCGTAAAGCTTTGCCCTAAGTTGCTCCACAGCTCGCGCTTTATTTTGATGTTGTGAACGTTCTGACTGACACTGGACAACTATTTGTGAGGGTAGATGTGTAATTCGAACCGCTGAGTCGGTTGTGTTTACATGCTGCCCACCAGCCCCACTCGAACGATACGTATCGATTCGACAGTCTTGCATATTTAAATCCACTTCAATCGACTCATCGATCTCCGGTGTCACATAAACTGAACTAAAAGATGTATGCCGCCGATTTCCGCTATCAAATGGAGATTTTCTAACAAGCCTGTGTATCCCCGACTCGGTTCTGAGCCATCCAAAGGCATGCTCGCCTTCTATCTTAAAGCTCGCGCCTTTGATTCCGGCAACATCGCCTGGCGTCCAATCTAGTATGGTTACTTTAAACGCTTTATCTTCGGCCCATCGGGTATACATCCTTGCTAACATCTCTGCCCAATCTTGTGCTTCCGTCCCACCTGAACCAGACTGAATTTCTAAAAAAGCATTGTTATGGTCCATTGGCTGTGAGAACATTCTTTCAAAATCGTAATCTTTAACATCTTGCTCAAGCTTTGTAATATCTTGACTAGTAGCCTGTATGAGTTCCACATCGTTTTCTTGATGCGCTAGTTCCCATATTTCAGCCAGATCTTGGCATCGGACCTGTAAACCATACATTCTGGCTACTTTTTTTTCGATTTCGTTGGCCTTCTTCCCAATCTTTTTACTCTTTTCTGCATCTTGCCAAACTTCTTGATCTTCTAGTTGGGTTCGGTACACCTCTAGGTCTTTCTTTAGCCCATCGTAGTCAAAGAGACCTCCGAAGCATACTGAGCGTGTCTGCTAAATTTTGGAGAAGCGTTTTGCCTGACTGCATCTCAAATAATTCCATTATCATACCTCATACTATCAAACAGCATATTAATATATACCCTCCTATTTTTCAAGCAAAGTCCCTGCATCGCTATTACATTCTTCATGGTATAATCTTGCACACTGTGCAACTCGAAGATACACCCTATCAGGATCTAGCCCCTTCTCAAAAACCGCATCGGGCAGTTCGACGCCATAACGCTCCTTTGCGTAGAGCGCAAAATCTTTGGTTGCCCCACGCCCTAACAATGCTTTAACAGCCGCTTGGTCTCCTGCCTGGATAGCACCTTTTACCATAAAGTCTAGCGCGCCCTGCCTGACTCTTAATGTGCTTCCTTTGAGTGCATTAAATATATTATCAGCAAACGCTGAACGGCCATAATACATGGCGCGCTCAAGAATATGATTCTGACTCACCTCACACAACCCTATGATATGTAGTAAGTAATCTATGGCATTTGCTTGTAGAGATTTATCTATGAGAACATGCATTTTAACTTGATACGTTTCACGCACCTTTTCTGCGTATTCATATTCTCCTTGCCCAATGGCATAACAGGCTACATTTTGTGCAGATAACTTTCCGTTTTTCAATAACCTATCTATATCCTCAAAGCGGCTAAGCTCCATCGCAACCTCTAAGATCTTAGCATAATCCAATGCGTATCGTAGAGAGAATACAACCTCATTTACATAATCCTCCGAACCGCTTCTCATGGCATCTTCTACCAAAACATCAGGGTCCGCGCCGATATCTAAACACTCTTTTACCGTACTCATTTTACCCTGTAACATAGCAGCACGTGCAATTTCGTTGAGATTAGCAGAGGATTTTTCTCGCAAGCTATAAGCATAAGCTTTATCCCCACCGATCATTGCCCCAAACGCAACCCAATCTGGGTTAACATGGTATTGCGTGCTTAAAAAATCGATGAATTTTTTAAAGCCATATTCTGCTGACGTTTTAACTAAAATCTCGAGATTTGCAGGATCCTGTGCTAGTAGAAAACGCGCGTAGGCGTGATGACCACCCCTGGCTGCCCCCGATATTGCCACAGAAAACTTCACGCCCATTCGACATCTAAGCTCCTCTACGGCATTGTGATGCCCTCCTCGAGCGGCTTGATAGACAATGTTTTCTATGTCGGCCCCGTAACTTTGATGCAATAGCTCTGCGTACTCCAACCTTCCACCCAGTGCCGCTGCACCTGCGATAATGTCGATGTTTACATACTGCTCTTTACGTATCGACTCAACATAGGCATACCATCCGCCTACAGCTGCCCCTTCTAGCACCCTTAGCTGCGACGACACACTATCTTTCATAAATCTTTTTGCGTAATCAAAATACCCAGATTGCGCAGCTTGCATGGCTAACCATTCTTCTTCTACCAAATCCTCGGACTGTAGTAGTTGATTGGCATAATCTAGATGCCCGCCTCTAATGGCAGCACCGGCTAGCTGATTGGCATTTAATGCATAACGTTTGCGCAGACTTTCCGCAAACGCTAGTCCGCCTCTCTGAGCATGCCCAGCTACAATATCCGACAGGCTACTTTTTGGAATTCCATGCCGTAGCAACGTACTTAGTTCTTTTTTATTAAGGCTGTAACCTATAAAATGCCCTAGCGTGTCTTCTATAAAAGTTGTTTTCATACTCACGTTTCCAGCCTCTAGTAGATTTTTCATGCTATGAAAGTCTTCTTGTTTTGCTGCTTGGACAATATCTTTGACGGCTACATCGTGGGTGAAGTGCTCCATATCGAAGCGCTCTGAACGCATTCCCTCAGACAAAACGTTGAAGGCCTTAGACCCTAAACGTTTTGAAAATTTTAGAGATGTGTCAAGCCATTGCTTTATCATACCGGTTTAACCTTAGCCACTTATTGCATTCTAACAAAACCCCGGGAAACTGACAAGAATTGAAATCGCTACGCAGTTGTCACTTAAGCGGTAAGACGCGCTGAGTGTATAGATACTTTAACTTGAAGTGGGTCGTGTGCGATTCGAACGCACGACCAGCGGGTTAAAAGCCCGATGCTCTACCGACTGAGCTAACGACCCAATGTAATTGAAGTCATATTATATCCAAAGAAACACATCATTGCAACACAAAAAACAAATATATGTTACCTATGACGACGTAATCGCTTGCTTTTTTTAAAAAAATCGCCTATGGTGATAGTATGTACTTGAAAATAACTTTTCGACAGTCTTTTATGATTTGGTATGGCTTGCTCTGGCGAGTGACTTTTTACTTCTTTTTCTTTGCGTTTTTTTTCCACTACTTTAACGCCTTAAAGTTTGACAACAACCAGCTTATATTCCAAGAAACCGTCTTGTCAAACTCTCCACTTTTTATCGATTATATTGCGCGTCCCCTGCATAACATGATAATCATATTCTTGCTGCCACTGCTCTTTGCTGGGCAAATCCTTATTCTGCAACGCTTCTTCCACAGGAGGGATATTCAACAGCTTTTTTACCAGGAAACTAAGATCGCGGCTACTGCATCAAGTGTGGGCGAGTTGCCAAGCTCTACCAACACCAAAAGCCCTTCCTCGTTCTTTGCACTCCCTAGAATGTGGGTTCAGCTCTTACAGACTTCTTAACGAGCATAGCTATAGCTTGTGTAGCATCATCTCGGTACGCACCATACTTCAACTTATCGAAAAACTTCAGTGCTTGATGATCACTGCCCATCGCTAAATACATACTGGCCAACCAAAATAATACTTTTTCAGCATAAGGCCCTACATCTATTGCATCTAAAAATTTATGACTAAGCACAATGGCCACGTCGAAATGCCCTAGGTATATTTGCTCTACGATACACTTATAAAGCTCATCTGCGTACACAGCATAATACCTTGGTAGCAGGAGACTGGATTCGTCATGGCTGGGCTCCGATCGATCATATAGCTTCATATCGTTTGAAAGACGCTCTATTTCGATATCATGAGGATGTAGTCGCGGCTTATCAGTATCGGCGAAAGCTACTGCAGGGACAACAAAAATCATCCATGTAAATAAATAAACGCACAAATCTTAGTAGCTGATTTCTGCCCTTCTATTTTTCGCCCAATCGGCCATTGTATGCCCTCCAGCCACAGGCTTCTCTTTCCCGTAACTAACTAGGATAATAGAATCTTCGGGAACTCCAAGCGACCTGAGATACCTTCCTACAGACTGCGCACGCTTGAAGCCTAGCGCAATATTGTACTCGGCCCCGCCTAACTCGCAAGTATAGCCCTCTACACGAACCACTCGATTTTTCTTGATAGCATGCTGCGCCAATGCCTGTAAGTAAATTTTATCTTGCTTTCCCAACTCGTCTTTGTCCAAACCAAATTGTAGGGTCTTGTGGCCTGACAACTGTTTTTCAATGCCTTGAGCATAGCGCTTCATTTCACTTGCTGGAAAAGTCATTGCCGCTGCGTACTTTTTCCCACTAGGCTTTTTTCCTGAAGACTCTGGGTTCCCACATCCAACTAGCATGAGCGGTAGGGTTATTAGCATTAAGCTTCGGATTACATTCTTTCTATCCATCATTTTACTATCCCAACAAATAATACTAAGGTAATATAGTTTATCTGTGATTGCAAGCTCGTTATTCGCCCGGATACCACGCTGGGTACTTGTAATGTAGGCCTTTTTGTTTTACTTGATAGAAAAAACTCCTATCTATGCTCATGATACTTAATGCACTATTAGAACCCCGCCTGTTGGAATATACCAAAAATTGGCCCTTTTGTGATAATCTAGGCGTATCATCTAGAATCCCGCTACCTAGCCATAATAAATTTTGCTCTTTAAAATCCATGATAACAGCCTGCAACTTACTATCAATGCGGGTTAAGTATGCCATATACCGATTATCAGAACTGATAGACGGGCTAACATTGTAGAATCCTACAGCTGTTAACCTACGCAAGGCTTTGCTTTGTATGTTCACTCGATAAATCTGAGGCCCCCCGTGCCGACTGCTTGTAAAAACGATGTGCTTACCATCTTTTTGCCATACTGGATCTGTCTGTATGGCAGAGTCTTCGTATAGCCCCCTCTTTGTGCCAGACTTTATGTCATATATAAAAATCTTCGCCTGACCATGCGGGCTTAAAACCATTGCAATTTTTTTACCGTCTGGGGAAAAAGATGGCGCTGAATTGAGACCGAGTTCAGATGATATAATGCGTCTTTGCCCTGATTGCAGATTTTGCATAAAAATCTTCGAGACCCCTGACTCGTATGAGACATACACAAGCTGCTGGCCATCAGGAGAAAAGCTTGGCGATGTTATCGGCTCATGAGACTGGACCAATGTTTGCGCCCCCATCCCGTCGTAATCTGCTAGCATGAGCTTGTATAAGCGCTTCCCATCTTTGGCTTTTCGCTCAGTCACAAATGCCAACTTCCTGGTATAAATACTTGGCTCTCCAAGTATATGCTGGTAAACCTTATCTGCAAAGAAATGTCCTAGCGACCTACTTTGATCGATTTGCTTATGTACACAGATTGTTTTACCTTGCTGAAAGGACTGCTGTGGAATGGCAATATTTAAACATATTTGATCTTGTTGTGTATGCATTGCCAGCTTATACTCGGCGTCCTCGTGTTTTTTCTTCAGGCCTATTTTATTGGTATGACTTAGATCTTTGCTCATAATCCCCAATATCTCTTTTTCCTGGCTGTTTGTTCCGCCGCTTTCAACCCTTATTGAGATAGCGCTTGTACTTGCACTTGTGAGCTCAAGATTGAGAACCCCAAAAGCATTCAGGACACCCAGCCCTCCGATCATGAATACGACCACACATCCTAAATACTGCCTCATCTTACAACCCTCTATCGCTATATTTACGCTTTCTAAAATGTCTTTTAGCTGCTGATACCGTGCTAGTTCTTGCCTAAACTTTTCTATGAGAATAGCAAACCTCTGACATTATAACCTTTAAATAAAAGTGGATACAACTGTACAACTTTTTCTAGTAGGTATATATTAGATTTGAGTCGTGGCACATACAATACTGAAAGACATGTCAAAAACGCAAAAACCCACAAAACTATCTACTGAATTCAAAATTCTTTTGGCATACACAATCCGCCTACTTGGTGAAAATACCGTTCTTAGTACTGTTATCACTTCTTCTTATTGGGCTGAATCTCATATCAATTATTTATTTTTATACCCATGTTTACAAACCATTCTTAGCTTGTTGTGTCTATCGTATCATCATCTCCAAACACCGATATCGTCTAGCCATGTTAGTATTCTCACGCCCTTGCGTCTTTACCATAGAATCTATTGGCATAGTAAGCTGCCACCTTCTTGTCGAAAAAACCTCTTCCCCGACCCAGGAACAAAGTCCGCATCTATCATTGGGTTCTCGCTCTTGATGGCAGCTTGTTTTATGCAAAATTGCCTATCTTCCAATCCATTCTTGGCGATTTTTACACTATCTGTATACTGGACGAAATGGGTTAGACAAAACCTGTATACAAACCTTCCTTCTTTACTTCGCCACAAGCCAACCCCGGTATTGGCATGTGCAAAACCAGGTTCTGAGCAAGCAAATACCATACACAAAAAACACCCAACACCTTCGTATGGTAGTACGCAAACAGCTTCTTTGCAAAATCTAAATGGCGGTGGATAAAATATGCCATTTGCTAAGATTTTAATTTACAGTTTTTTTGCGCTATGATAAGAAATCTTTGGAGAGGCGATAACAGCAGATATGACCACCACGAAATTTTTACCACTGACATTGGTATCTCGAAAAGATAGCCCTAAAGTAAAAAGCAGTCTTAACGCTCTAATGGATCTGCTTAACCAAAAAAATATCCCTTTTCAAATTGAGGCAAAATCCGCTCAGCTTTTTGATATCGACCAAACCAATACTGTTGATCTAGAAACGGTCCAGTCTGGATTGTTTATCAGTGTGGGCGGAGATGGCAGTATGCTTAGACTGGCTGAACACGCTGGCAATAACGATATCCCCATTCTTGGTGTTAACTGCGGAAATGTTGGATTCCTCACCGATATCACCATTGATAATATGCACCAAATTATCGATATACTTAATGGATCGTATGGATTCGAATCTAGGAGTATGCTGTCTGCAACTTGGAAACACGCCGACGAAACCCCTCGCCAAACGGCCGCTTTAAACGAAATCACACTTAGCTCGAGAAGGCCTGCGCGCTTAATTCGGTACCGAGTTGCTATCAATGACCGCGTCATTGCGCACCATCATGCAGATGGACTGATTGTGGCTACACCGACCGGCTCAACCGCCTATGCGCTTTCAGCAGGAGGCCCTCTGTTAACACCTTCTCTTGCATGTTTGCTCGTCCTGCCTGTTTGCTCACATAAACTTAGTAGTCGACCCATTATCATCCCCGATCACGATAAAGTAAGCGTGATGTTAGAAGATCATGAACAGGACTGTATGCTATCTTTTGATGGACATACGTCAAATCTATTACCCCCCGGAAGCACGGTCACAATCTTTCAACACCCTAAAAAAGTTAGGCTACTGCACCCCATCAATTATGACTACTTCGAGACTCTTAAAAAGAAACTACACTGGGAAACAAACCACTATGATACGGAATATTAGTATAAAAAACTTCGGCCTCTTTCCTGAAATATCTCTCAATATCCAATCAGGATTAACCATCGTAACAGGCGAGACAGGGGCAGGAAAATCCATGCTATTTAAAGCACTGCTTTTTTTATCCGGCGACAAACCTGCACCGGAACATGCTGATAAAACAAAACCCGTTATAGTATCTTGCCAAAAGAATTTTGAATTCAGTAGATAGTTTTGTGGGTTTTTGCGTTTTT
>MDTB01184401.1_pt1 | contig 13118 bp, 11 predicted proteins | sample 811161 | NCBI WGS metagenome assembly MDTB01 (sample SAMN05326650, study PRJNA326480) | marine metagenome | isolation source: seawater | place: Mediterranean Sea | collected 2009 | reverse complement strand
GTTGAAATCGAAATACTCGAGCATAAACTGGCTGCGAAAAAGCTCTAGATGAAAAAACTAGATCCACCCTTTCAACAAGCGGATGTGTCCGTGGAGCAGCGGCACACGGCCTATCGTGGTTTCCTCCGCTTGGATAAGCTGCAGCTCAAGCACCGAATGTTTGAAGGGGGTTGGAGCGAGCCGTTCGACCGCGAACTACTGGTTAAGGAGCAGGCGGTGGGTGTTATGCTGTTCGACCCTGACCTGGACAATTTGGTCATGGTGCGCCAGTTTCGGGTCGGTATGCTGGGACAGCAAGAATCACCCTGGCCGCTGGAACTGGTAGCGGGATTGGTTGATAAGCCGGAGTCCCTCGAAGAAGTTGCAGCGCGTGAAATTTATGAAGAAACCGGCCTTGAGGCGTGCAAACTGGTTAAAATCTGTCAGTATTTCAATAGCCCAGGCGCCTCGACAGAATATGTGACCTTGTATTGCAGCAGGGTAGATTCCAGTAAAGCTGGTGGGATTCACGGGCTGGACCATGAGCATGAGGATATCGAAGTCGTTGTCATTGCCGAAGCAGAGGCCCAGGAAGCAGTTCGAACCGGTGCTATAAATAACGCAATGTCGGTAATCGCCCTGCAGTGGCTGGCATTGAACAAGGATGCCTTGCTTGATCAATGGCGCTAGAGCCAGCAGCTTAAGCCATTGTTTCTACCCAAAAACCCTCGTCAAGAACTCGCAAAAACCGGCTAAACCGTTACAATTGAATTTGAAATGGTTTTTAATCCGAAATAACGTGGGTCCTGACCGTGAGTTCTCCAACACCCAGTGATTGCCTCATTATTTTCTGGCTGCCTCGTTTTATCGAGATTAGACTAGAGAACAATAGACTTGGCATTTAATCGTAATTTGGCAATAACTTAAGAAGTATGTCTAAGAATAGCTACAGTGTGGATCTGATAAAACAAATGGCCGTTTGCGATGCCAACTACATCCGTTTGCTTAAGCTAGTACCAGAACTTGGAGCTTATCTTGACAGGTCCTTCTCAAAACACATAGATAGTGTTGAAAATCGCCCTTTTGAGCTGACAGCCGATGAACCTGAAAAAGCATTGCAGGGTCTCACGACCCAGTTTTGTATTGCTGATCAGGTCGATGAAAATGCAAAGGTTACGGTTGAGATAAAAATTCTGGAAGCGTTTAAGTACACGACTACGCTAGAGATCATTCAGAAACCTGAATTGAAGCAATGGATGACTAACCCATCGATGCTGGTGAGGGTCTATCATGATGCCAACACCGCTGAAGTGGTCTCCTATCAGGGCCATCGCAATCTTAAGCCTCGCTACTCCAGGCCTAATCCAAAAATGTACCACGCTGATGAAAAGATGCAAGTTAACGAATTTTTGGGGGAGTGGCTTGCGCACTGTCTTAACGTAGGAAGAAGTATAAAGGCGCCAGAACTAACATGTAATTATCAACAATCTGTCCGGTAGCTATGATGCCGCAGACCGCTAACAGCCCAATTCATCTGGTTCAGATTACCGATACACATTTGTACGGTAAAGCGACTGGCACCCTGCTCAAAATGAATACTCACGATAGTTTTGAGCATGTGGTCGAACTCGTGCGCGGAAAAGAAGATAGAATTGATCTAATTCTGGCAACCGGAGATATCGCACAGGATGCCTCGGAATCGGCTTACGGGCATTTTGCAGACAGGGTAGGTACGCTTGGAGCCCCTTATCGCTGGATCCCTGGCAATCACGACAAAGCGGAAGTGATGAAAAATGCCGCTGCTACGCCAGATGTGGACGAAAAAAGCGTGCAAATAAATAACTGGTTGATTCTGATGCTGGATACCAGTACCGATGGTCAGGTTCACGGGAACCTGGCGCCAGGAGAGCTGGAGTTTCTGCACTCACAGCTGCAGGAATCGAAGCTCAACAACTCCATTGAGCACATCATGATCTGCATGCACCACAATCCTGTTAAAGGCAACTCTGGCTGGATGAAGGATATTGGTCTGAAAAATCGTGCTCGTTTCTGGGAACTGGCCGAGACCGCCACTAAGATCAAGTGCGTAGTCTATGGGCATATCCACCAGGAGCTGGATTTTGTGCATGGAAATATTCGCTGCCTCTGCTCGCCTTCTACCTGCATTCAGTTTAAGCCCAACGTGGTGAACTTTGCATTGGACCAAGTTAATCCGGGCTACCGAAGTTTTGAACTGCACGCCAATGGCACTGTTGAAAGCGAAGTACATCGGGTTGAAGGTGAGAATTTCGAGGCCGACTTCAGCAGCGGCGGCTACTAGTTGCTTGCTCGTCGGTGTGTTGGAATAACGGCTTCAGGGACAGAGCACCGTCACTGCGGCGGTTTCATCCAGTCATCCTGATGATAGCTTAGCGTGACTTCTGATTTTCATATTCTTTACCTGCATGGCTTCCTCAGCGCGCCGCAATCGAAAAAGGCCCAGCAAACTATTGCCTATTGCGACCAAAAGGGCATGGCAGACCGTATTCATGTCCCTGCGCTGATGCAGGGGCCAGCTGCCACGATCCATGAGCTCATAGAACTAATAAAGAGTCTGCCTCGAGACAGCTTGGGACTAATAGGTAGCAGTCTGGGCGGATATTATGCGACCTACCTGGCAGAGTCTTTTAATCTGCCCGCGGTACTAATCAACCCTGCCGTAGGGCCTTTCGAATCCTGGGAGTCCCATCTGGGCGAACACAATAACTACTTCAGCGATCATGTGCATGTAGTGACTCCCCGCTACATCGAGGAGCTGCAATCACTGGAGAGGAACCCTTTGCAGTTTCCAGCAAATTTCATGGTAATGGTGCAAACTGGTGATGAAACGCTCGACCATCGCGAGGCGGTGTCGAAATTTAGTGACTCTCGTCTCGTGATTCGCCAAAATGGCGACCACAGTTACCAAGGCTATGATCGTGAACTGCCTGCCATCGAAGCCTTTTTGCTATCAAGAATTAACGATTCTGCGCGATAAAATGTTATCCAACCGCAGTATGACAATCCCGCTATTCTCTTAACCTAACCAGATGTCCAACAACTACAACGCCGATGCGATTGAAGTACTAACTGGCCTTGATCCAGTTCGTAAGCGTCCGGGTATGTATACCGATACAACCCGCCCCAATCACCTGATCCAGGAAGTCATCGATAACAGTGTCGATGAAGCGCTGGCAGGTTTTGCCAATAACCTCACCCTGACCCTGCACAAAGACGGCTCCATCGAAGTCAGCGATGATGGCCGCGGCATGCCGGTAGATAAGCATAAGGGCGAGAAAGTCTCCGGCGTCGAACTCATTCTTACGCGTCTGCATGCTGGAGGTAAGTTCTCAAACAAGAACTACCAGTTCTCTGGAGGCCTGCACGGGGTCGGGGTTTCGGTAGTAAATGCCCTGTCAAAAACCCTTGAGGTGAGTGTCAAGCGCGACTCTAAAGTTTATAGCATGACATTCAAGGGTGGCGAAAAAGCCTCCGAGCTGAAAGTTGTTGGAAAGGTGGGCAAACGCAACAGCGGCACCACGGTCACCTTCGTGCCGGATGAAAAGTACTTTGACTCGGTCAAGATCTCGATCCCAAGACTAAAACATGTCTTGCGGGCGAAAGCGGTGCTCTGTTCCGGGCTGCGGGTCGCCTTTATCGACGCAACTGTCAGCGACTCCAAGGCCCAGAGTGAAGAGTGGTATTTTGAAGATGGCCTGACTGATTATTTGACCCAGGCAACCTCTGAATATGAGTGTTTGCCGGAAGAACCGTTTGTGGGCTCCATCAAGGGTAATGATGAGGCCGTGGATTGGGCCTTGCACTGGTTGCCCGAGGGCGGCGAAGTAATCGGCGAAAGCTATGTCAATCTGATTCCCACGCCCCAGGGCGGAACCCACGTTAATGGTTTGCGCACGGGTTTGCTCGAGGCGCTGCGAGAATTCTGTGAGTTCCGCAATCTGCTGCCCAGAGGAATCAAGCTGACGGGTGAGGATGTCTGGGAAAAGTGCAGCTATGTACTGTCATCTAAACTCCTGGATCCTCAGTTTTCGGGGCAAACTAAGGAAAGGCTATCGTCACGACAGTGTGCAGTTTTTGTGGCTGGCGTGATTAAGGATGAATTCGGCCTGTGGCTTAACCAGCACACTGCTGAGGCCGAGGCCATTGCCGAGCTCTGTATCAGTAACGCCCAGAGCCGACTCAAGGCCAGCAAGAAGGTTGCGCGCAAGAAGGTAACGTCTGGCCCGGCCTTGCCGGGCAAGCTGGCGGATTGCTCCACCCAGGATGTGATGTCCGGTGAGCTATTCCTGGTGGAGGGCGACTCGGCTGGGGGCTCTGCCAAACAGGCCAGGGACCGGGAATTTCAGGCCATCATGCCGCTGCGAGGTAAGATTCTGAACACCTGGGAAGTAGATTCCGGTGAGATCCTCGCTTCCCAGGCTGTGCACGACATCGCTATTGCGCTAGGGGTCGATCCGGGCACCAGTGATATCGACGGCTTACGCTACGGTAAAATTTGCATTCTTGCCGATGCAGACTCAGATGGGCTGCATATCGCGACGCTTTTATGCGCGCTATTCGTCAGGCACTTCCGCCCTGTGGTGGAAGCTGGCCACGTTTTCGTCGCGATGCCGCCTCTGTTTCGTATCGATGTCGGCAAAGAAGTTTTCTATGCCCTGGACGAGGACGAAAAGAACGGCATCCTGGATCGTATCGCTGCCGAGAAAAAGGGCGGCAAGGTCAATGTCCAGCGCTTCAAGGGCCTGGGTGAAATGAACCCTTTGCAGCTGCGCGAAACTACGATGGCGGCGGATACGCGTCGCCTGGTTCAGCTCACGCTGGAAGACAATCCTGCTAACAAGAAGAGGGGCACCATGGAAATCATGGACATGCTGCTGGCCAAAAACCGTTCTCAGGACCGCAAGGCCTGGCTGGAAGAGAGCGGCAATCTTGCTGACTACGCCGAGTAAGTTGATCTAACAAGGCAGCCCGACAACAGAATTTTGATGAGCATTCTATGAACGAAGACATCACCATCAATGAGGACGGTACCGAGCAAATAGCGCTGCGTAGCTATACCCAGCAAGCCTATTTGAATTACTCGATGTACGTGATCAACGACCGGGCGTTGCCGAACATCGGTGATGGGCTCAAGCCTGTGCAACGCAGAATCGTTTACGCCATGTCAGAGCTCGGTCTGAAAGCATCGGCCAAGTTCAAGAAATCGGCACGTACCATTGGCGATGTGATTGGCAAGTTCCATCCCCACGGTGACTCAGCCTGTTATGAAGCCATGGTGTTGATGGCGCAGCCGTTCACTTACCGTTATCCGTTGGTTGACGGCCAGGGCAACTGGGGATCACAGGATGACCCCAAGTCATTTGCCGCCATGCGCTATACCGAATCTCGACTACGTAACTATGCAGACGTATTGCTGGGAGAACTGGGCCAGGGGACAGTTGATTGGAAACCAAATTTCGATGGCACTCTGGAAGAGCCTGAAATTCTCCCAGCGCGATTACCCAACGTGCTGCTAAACGGCGGCAGCGGGATCGCCGTTGGCATGGCAACAGACATACCGCCCCACAATCTCAATGAAGTGGCAGATGCCCTCATCCATTTGCTGGACAAGCCCAAGGCCACCCTTAAAGATATAAGCAAGTACATCAAGGGACCTGATTTCCCTACTGAGGCGGAGATTATTACGCCCAAGTCTGAAATCGAGGAGCTATATACAACCGGCCGCGGTAGCTTAAAGGCCCGCGCTACATATACCACTGAGCAGGGTGAAATCATCATCACCGCGCTGCCTTTCCAGGTGTCGGGCGCGAAAATTCTCGAGCAGATTGCCGCGCAGATGCAGAGTAAAAAGCTACCGATGGTAGTTGATCTTCGCGATGAATCTGATCATGAGAACCCGACCCGTATCGTAATCGTTCCGCGCTCCAATCGGGTCGATATTGACAGCGTCATGTCGCACTTGTTTTCCACTACGGATCTGGAGAAAAACTACCGCGTCAACTTCAATATGATCGGCATCAACAAGCGCCCCCAGATCAAGGACCTGGTAAGCCTGTTGAAAGAGTGGCTGCAGTTCAGAACTGAAACTGTCAGGCGCCGACTGCAGTTCCGGCTCGACAAAATTCTGGATCGCCTGCACATTCTCGATGGTCTGCTTATCGCGTTCCTTAACATTGATGAAGTTATCAAGATTATTCGTCAGGAAGACAAACCCAAGCCGGCACTAATGAAGCGGCTCAAGATTTCGGAACGCCAGGCCGAGGCAATTCTGGAACTACGTTTGCGCCAGCTCGCGAAACTCGAAGAAATCAAGATACGGGCTGAGCAGAAAGAGCTCAGCGAAGAGCGTAAATCCATTGAGCAATTACTGAAGTCAGCGACACGCCTGAAAACATTCATCAAGAATGAGATCAAGGCGGACGCTGAAAAATTTGGTGATGAGCGACGATCACAGCTGGTTGAGCGAGAAGAATCCAAGGCCTTCAGCGAAACTGAATTACTGTCGACAGAACCGGTCACCATAGTGCTGTCAGAACGTGGTTGGATGCGTGCTGCCAAGGGTCACGAGGTCGATCCACGTTCGTTGCAATACAAGTCCGGAGACAGTTTCAAGATCGCGGCACGCGGCAAGAGCAATCAGCTCGCGATCTTTCTGGATTCAACTGGCCGCGCTTATTCCCTGCCGGCCCATACCCTGCCTTCAGCAAGGGGTCAGGGCGAGCCTGTATCGGGCAAGGTGAATCCGCCCTCAGGTGCAAGCTTTGAAGGCGTAGTCATCGGCGAAGATAGCAGGGATGTCCTGCTGGCCAGCGACGCCGGCTATGGCTTTGTTGCCAAAGTCGGTGATCTGATCAGCAAGAACAAATCCGGTAAGGCTGTTCTGCGCCTGCCAAAGGGCTCGATTGTGCTGCCCGCAGTCATGGTCAACGACTACGACAGCGACATGATCGTCTCGGTGACCAACGAAGGCCGCATGCTGATGTTTCCGCTTAAGGAACTGCCGCGGCTTGCTAAGGGTAAAGGCAACAAGATCATTAGCATCCCTACGGCCAGGGTAGTTGACCGCATCGAATTCGTCGTCGCCATGACGGTGGTTACTGAAGAAGAAACCTTAACTGTCTATGCCGGTCGTAGACATCACAATCTCAAGCCCGCCGATCTCGGACACTATCGCGGTGAACGAGGCCGTCGTGGGAATAAGCTACCGCGTGGATTTCAGAACGTGGATCGCATTGAAGTCGCCGATTAGGGCTGCGTCGATTCAGAGTGCTAGCAGGCGCAACTGTTGTCGCGTTCTAGACTTTGCCTGAATATAGGCTATCGCTTGGGTGGCAGTTCCCGGTCAGTCAGAGTAGAGAGTAACCAGCTGAATCGCCTGTCTTTCAATGAGAAGCTTGTAATTTGACATGGGCTCCCGTCCCAGGAATGTCCGGAACAGGTCTGCTTCGCCGACTTCAGCGAATTCATCAGCGACTACCCGATTATGTGACCCCGCGTGCTCAAAACTTTGTTCGCTGATAAGCAGGGAATTATCTGGGCATTCCTGGCAGATTGCCCGAGCTTGATCGAGGGTCTCACCGCTTAGGTTGTTGGTCGTTTGCGTGATGGGTGAATAGAGGCTGCTCACCATTTGGCCGCTGTGTACCGCAAGCTTGTACTTGGAGTCCGCGATCTCATCATCGACATCGTTGATGTCACCCACGATATGCAGAAAGAGCTGTGCGGCGCAGATTCCATAGAACGCTTGATCTTCTTCCACCGGTACTTCACTAAAATGAATGACTACTTCACCTTCCGCACAGTAGGTGACGCTGCCATTGTACAGCTGGGTTACCTTGTCGATGAAAAAGTAAAACTTATTGAGAAGTTTAACCAGGGTCTCACTGCGAAGGGTAGACGCCAGATACTGGTAGTTTGCCATACTGACAACAAGCAGAGTTATGTCCTGTTTGCCGGGAACGAATTTGAGATTCTGTATATCGGTGTCAGGTTGTCGATTGCCGAAATTATCAAGGAAAGCATTCTGCGCCAGAAACTCAGCGGTCGCGTTGTATTGCCTGATGGCGGCGCTCAACTCATTGTTACTCTCAGGCTCTGGGCAGGTTTCAATATCACCTTTGCGTATATTGCTAAGGGCAAATGAGAGCAGGTTTGTCGGGAAGCTTACCAGATACTGGAAATAGGTATTGCTGATGAGTATGGCCACGATGAGCAACAGGGCCGTCGCACCGATGACTAGCAGCATACTATTAACTGTTCCTACCTCAATGTAGTCGAGATTCAGCTGAAGTCGCACATAACCAGCGACGGAATCGGGCAGAGCAATAGGTGCCTCATACAAAGCGCTTATTGCAGTTAGCGGTACTGGCAGGGGAATCAGCGGGGAAAGAGATTCACCGCGGCTGCTAGCCGTTGCGATAACCGAATTGTCGACACTGTAGACGCTGATTTCTTCGATGCCAGAGGCCTGGCTCAAACTCGTCAGTACAACGTTCATGCTGATCAAGTCATTAACCAGCACCAGCTCTGTAAGCTGAGTCGCTGTCTGTTCTGCAAGCGCCTCGCCGAGGGCGTCGGCCTGCCGTTGTAGTAGATTGCGGGTGTTGTAACTGCTGATAAGCCAAAAGACGCACATCGCTAGGATTAAAAGCATACAGACTGCCAGAGTGAATTTTCTGGAAACCTTGCCGACCGCGCGACCGGCTGTGCTGGACTCCGCCGCGTCGTTTTCAGTATCCGTTGCCAATCTAGCTGCTCTTGTTGTGATGTAGGATCGTCGCGCAAGAATAACAGGAGCGGCCGCGTGGGCCCAAACTTATGGGCGCAATTAATTCAGGCAAATCACCTGATGATGGGGAATCCCGGTGTTGATTTTTTGATCAGGTGCCCACAGGCAATTGCCCTGAGCGAAATCCACCCCCGCCTTCCATAAAATCGGCAGCAGCAAGATATCGTCCAGCTGGGCGGCAATCACGCGTATACCCTGTCGGTTCAAAGCGGCAATTTGCTTTTTCAAGCGCAGGCGCCGTTTGCTTTCATGCTCGATATTGTGAATATATTCAGGCGCCAGCTTGAGGTAGTCCAGCGGCAGGTTCAACGGCGAGTCGAGGCTCACGTTCCGAGGAAGATCTCGAGTAAGGCCCTGAGTAAGATTTCGACTAAGGTCTCGAGAATGATTCAGGGATAAATGCCGAGATGTCGCAGCGCTACTCAACGCGTCCGTGCGCTGCACCAGACAAATTCTAAATCCCATACCTTTCAGAGACTGAAAAATTTGCTGCGCCGCAGCCTCGTCGGGCAGCACATCCCGCTCACTGATTTGAAAAATAACTTGCCCCGGCATGGTTGCCGAGTCGCACAATTGACTAGCGATCCAGTCCATGAATTGAGGGTCTTGAATTGTGGCGCGACCAATCCATACCGAGAGATTTAAGTGAGGTTGATTGGAGAGTCGCAGCAGTTTAAATACGCGGGTGATTATCCATCGGTCTAACTCCCCGCCCAGCTGCTGCTTGTTGGCGACGTCGAATAGCTGTCTGGCGGACAATGAATCAGAGTCGTAAGCCAATCCACAGCGAACCTCAAAGTACTGCTCGTCACTCTCGTCGAGGCTCACCGTAGGCTGGAAGTTAAGGCAAAAGGCGCCAGCTGCCATAGCCTCTCTTATCTTTATAGCGGCGAGCTGATTATCAGGAACAGGTGCTCTGTCTTTAGCGCCACCCGTTGGCGGGAGTGCGGGCCCCATCGTTTTTTCACCCATGGCACATCCTTGTGAATAGGGGTAGTTTCTTCGTTCGAGAATAGTGGTCAGGCCAGGCGTGTCTTGCTGTTGTTGCCCGGATCCTCACGGACCAGTTGCGGCACCAGATAGCCCGGCAGGTGGCTCCGGACTGACGCCATCAGCTTCAATGCCTCTGATTCATTTACAATGAAATGTCCGGTGCCAGTAACTCGATCTGGCAAATGCAGGTAGTAGGGTAGTACATCTGACTGGAAAAGCGTTGTGCTGAGCTTAATCAGGCTATCAGCGTAATTATTAACACCCTTAAGCAAAACCGCTTGGTTGAGCAGGGTGCTGCCAGCATGCCGTATCGCCTTTAACGCCGCCTGAACTTCTCCATCAATCTCTTGTGGATGATTGCAGTGGGTTATGAAAACCGACTTGCTGCGTAGCTCGGACAGCATGCTGCACAGTTGGGCCGTAACTCGCTGTGGAATCACGATCGGCAGGCGCGAGTGGATGCGGATTGTCTCTACATGGGGAATGCGATCTACTTCGGCAAGCAGCCAGGCCAGGTAGCTATCGCCCGCTGCCAGTGGATCTCCACCACTTAGAATAACCTCGGAGATATCAGGATTTGCACTGATATAGGCAATCGACTCCGACCACTCGCGGCGACCAGGTGTATTGGCCGCATAGTCGAAGTGACGCCGAAAGCAGTAACGACAGTGGACGGCACAATGGGGTGCGGCGGTGAGCAGCACTCTGCCATGGTATTTTTGCAGTAAGCCTGGCGTCTTATTAAAGTGCGTCTCCTGCAGGGGATCCAGACTTAAGCTATCGCTTTCAACGTCTTCGAGGCTGCTAGGCCAAACCTGGCGCAGCAGTGGATCATCCCAATTGCCAGGCTCCATGCGCGCGGCAAAGGGTCGCGGCACCTTGAGGGGAAACTGCGCCAGCCCCTTAGCTGCAAGGGCAGCTAGTGGATTTGCCGTGGTATCGAGCTTCAGATCCGCAAGTAATTCCTTTGGATCTGTGATGAGATCGGATAATATCTCTTGCCATTTTTCAGGCTGGTCAGATTTAATAACTGATAAAGCTAGGGTTTGCATAGCAGGCTGGCGACTATGGGAATTTGACTATTTTGCGCTGGGCGCTTTATTTGTCAGCATCATAGCAGCAAAGCAAGTTGCTGACAGGGCAAACCTGTAAATCTCGGGCTCCAGCACCAAAACCAAATTAGATCAAACAAAAGAATAGCTGCACATACTTGATCCGTACCAAATAGGATCCACACGCAAGGCGGGAGGCAACACTATGGCGACTTACTCAACCAACGAATTCAAATCCGGGCTCAAGGTTCTGGTAGATGGAGAACCTTGCTCGATACTCGAGAATGAGGTGGTTAAACCAGGCAAGGGCCAGGCCTTTAATCGCGTGAAGTTTCGCAATCTGAAGAATGGCAGGGTGTGGGAACGGACTTTTAAATCAGGTGAGTCCATTGAAGCCGCCGATGTCATGGAAATCGACATGGAATACCTCTATGAGGACGGCGAGTTCTGGCATTTCATGAAGACAGACGACAGCTATGAGCAGATTGCTGCTGATGCCAACGCTATTACTGAAGCCAAAGACTGGCTGAAAGAGCAGGATGTGTATCAGGTGATTCTATGGAATGACGCGCCGATCTCGGTTTCGCCTCCCAATTTTGTGGAACTGGAAGTCACCGAGACTGACCCTGGCTTAAAAGGCGATACTGCCCAGGGTGGCACTAAACCTGCAACACTGAGCTCAGGTGCCGTGGTTAAGGTTCCCCTGTTCGTTAATATCGGTGACGTGCTGCGGGTTGATACCCGTACTGGCGAATATCAGAACCGGGTTTCCAAGTAATAGCCCATTGACCTGCCGCTGGTTCACGGCGGAGACGAAAGCACATGCTCGACTGGCGCACTTCAGCCTCTCCTGAGATTCTTAAGCTGCGCGCCTGGATGCTCGCTGAAATCAGGCGCTTCTTTGCCGAGCGCGAGGTGCTGGAAGTCGAGACGCCTATTCTTGATACCAGTTCCGTCACCGACGTCCATATCCAGTCTTTTGAAATTGGCGCGGAGACCAATTCACTGCAGCAGGCGCTGTTTCTGCAAACCTCACCTGAGTACGCCATGAAGCGTATGCTGAGCGCCGATTCCGGCGCGATCTACCAGATCTGCAAAGCCTTTCGGCGCGAAGAGCGCACACAACAACACAATCCAGAATTCACTCTACTGGAGTGGTACCAGCCTGGTTATTCAATGCAGGCCCTAATGGACGAGGTCGAAGCGTTGATTCAGTGTTTGCTGAAAACAGAGGCGCTGCCTCGCTTCTCCTATGGCCAGCTATTCCAGACTCATCTTGATCTTGATCCCCACGGCATCACGCTGAACGAGCTCAAATCTCGCAGCGCAGGCCTGTTGGAGGTTACTGGCGATAATCTCGATGCGACTGACTATCTACAGCTGCTCTTGAGTCAGAAAATCGAGCCGCTCCTGCCGCCACACTGTTTTGTATATGACTATCCCATTGCCCAGGCCGCGCTGGCTGTCGTTGAAAATGATTCCGAAGGAAATGCTGTAGCCAAGAGGTTTGAGCTCTATTGCGGTGGCATGGAGCTTGCCAATGGCTACTACGAGTTAACCGATGCGGCAGAGCAGCGACAGCGGTTTGAACGCGATCAGAACAGGCGCATGGCGCTTGGATTACCCGAAATCCCCGTGGATGAAATGCTGCTGGCCGCTCTGGATTCAGGCTTGCCCAACTGTGCCGGGGTCGCAATCGGCCTGGATAGACTGCTCATGGTGTTGGCAGGTAAAAGCAATATTGAAGAAGTGTTGAGCTTTCTTTCTTCTTAAACCCGCTTGAATTATTTTAGATTAGTCGCGCTTCCGTCAGCACGCGATCGGTATATAGCTGTCGCATCTTCTGTGTGATAGGGCCGGGTGTCCCATTTCCAATTTGATGGCCGTCTATATCAACAACACCGAGCGCCATGGTGGTTGCGCTACTGATAAATGCCTCATCCGCTGCAATAGCTTCCTCTACTGTAAACAGTCGCTCTTCGATTTCAATGCCGGTTTGCTCAGCTAGCTCAAGTAGGGTACGCCTTCTTATGCCGGGCAGTATCAAGTTGGACAAGGGGCGTGTGACAATTTTGCTATCTTTTACGATATAAGCTGACGATGAGACACCCTCGGTGACAAATCCATCTTCGACCATCCAGCCCTCTTTGGCGCCCTTACTCACGGCATCCTGTTTTGCCATGCACTGTCCCAGCAAATTTATTGACTTGATATCCCTACGCTTCCAGCGCAAGTCAGCAGTGGTTGCTACTTTGATGCCAGTCGCT
>MDTB01240845.1_pt1 | contig 13119 bp, 10 predicted proteins | sample 811161 | NCBI WGS metagenome assembly MDTB01 (sample SAMN05326650, study PRJNA326480) | marine metagenome | isolation source: seawater | place: Mediterranean Sea | collected 2009 | reverse complement strand
TCCATTTTTGAATGAGAAAATTTCTCATTTTATCTAGATCTTTTCCTTTTTCATAATCAAAATTAGCTAATTTGTTTGAAATAATTTTTAAATCTTCATCAACCCAATCCAATACATTTAATATGAACAATGATGCATTAGAATTATTTTCCAGCATGCTTGAAATTACTCGAAAACCCTCATCATATTGTTTTTCAGATATCATCATCCATGCCCCTACCGTTTTTACTTCATCTGAGGTATCTTCAGATAAATATTTTCCCTTTGAATAATCTCCTATACGCATTAATCCAATAGCTCCCCAATATCTTAATCCTGGATCGGATTGCTTAATCAACTCCTCAAAAATAATTTTATTTTTTGGTAATGCTGATAACGCCAAATCCGCGGCATTTATTAACTTTTCTAAAGGGTATAAATTACGATCTTGAGCCATTTCCATAACAGTTAATTTATTTTGTTTAGCACGTTTATTCATCTCGGATTCTAATAATAATCCAGTATCATTAATATCTAATTGCCATTCTCGTAAAGCTAATCTTAATTCGTTAGCTATTTCCTTGTATTCAGTATTACTAATTAAATTATTTGTACAATCTGGATCATTTTTCATATCATAAAGTTCTTCAACATTTGTTTTTGGATAAAAGGGAGCACATTGAATCCCTGTAGCTTTTCCTAAGTGAACATACTCTTCCCAAGCTACCTGTGCTTTAATTTTCCATTGGTACTCTAAATGCTGAATCCATGGAGCCCAAGGCATGTAATTTTTAATATATAAAAATTGTTTATTGTGAACAGCTCTTGCTTCATCATATCTTTCATCCATTCTTCCACGAAATGCAAAATGATATTTTTCTTCATCTTCAATCTCATTTCCAAGAAAAATATTTCCTTGATAATAATCTGGACACTTAATTTTGGCTAAAGATAACCATGTTTTGGGCATATCCACAAAGCTCACTAATCTTTCGATAGAAGAACCTATTTTTTGACTTGGCCAAAGGCTTTTATATTTCTCAGGAATACGGATGATTAAAGGGCAATGTAGACCACTATTAAATAAATACCGTTTACTCCTTGGCATTACACCTCCATGATCAGAAGTATAAATTACAATTGTATTTTCGTGTAATCCATTATCTTCTAACTCTTCAAGTATATTGCCTACCTTTTCATCCATTCTTAATAATGCATCGTGATATTTAGCGTAATTTTTTCGAATAGTCTCTAAATCAGGATGATATGCTTTTAATTTTACACTATTGAAGTCATAGTCAATATTTTCCAAATCGCCTTGAGCCCTACTTTCATGTGATTCGTATAAATTTATAATCTGAAAATAAGGTTGTTTCTGTTTTAAATTATCCCAATTTAAATGGGTGGCATTATCCCAACAATCCTTATCATCTCTTCCTCCAATGTTATAATCCGTTTTGTTTGCATTGGCGGTGTAATATCCATTTTCTTTTAACAAATCAGGATAATAGGAAATTTTATTATGAGGAATTAAATTTCGACTTCTCATATGTTGAGTTCCAGTTGAAATTGCATATAGGCCTGTTATCCATGTTGATCTTGATGGCGCACAAACCGGGGCATTCGCATATGCTTCAGTATATTTAAACCCTTCTGATGCTAAATTATCTATATTAGGCGTTTGAACATGTGTATTCCCGTAAGCTCCAACCCATGATACATTATTATCTTCACTAGTGATCCAAAGAATATTTGGTTTATCCCTTTCCTGCGCACATAAAGCGAGAACAATTAAGAAAATCACAACAAATGAAGTGTTTAGAATCCTATTCATTATTATCCTGTCTTTTTTTAATTTTTAAAAATTTAATTAATTTAAAAACTACAAAATATAATATTGAAACTATAATAATTGGAACAATATTTTTTGGAGTTGGCGCACAATATTCATATAGATCTATGTACGACATTTAGTTAAATTTTGGTTCAATAAAGACTGGTGGATGTAAATAAAGTGGCTCAAATTCTTCTAATTTATCGTTATTTACAATTTTTTTATAAACTATTTTTGCTAAATCTTCAGCAGATGGATAAAAACATTTTCTGAGGTCGGTTTTTAGATGAGAATCAAGAAGGAATGATAAGCGATCATAATCAGAACTAACAACAATAGTTTTTTCATCTACAAAAGATTCTAATTCGTGATATTCAATCAATTTAAATTCTTCTATTAATTTCGATTTTTTAAATTTCCCTATCCATAATTGCTTCCTTCTCGCATCGCCAACTACAAGAACATCAGACGACTCAAATTTTGATGCAATAGTTTCTGCGCTATTATGAGCTATTACTTTATTTTGATTCGGTAAAGCCAAAGCATTTACAACTGAAAAAGCTACTCTCAATCCAGAAAATGATCCAGGTCCTCGTCCAACTACATAGACATCAATTGAACTCCAATCTGTTTTAAATTCATCCAAAGCCTCAAAAGGCTGACGTCTATCATTGAACTGCTCGATCCAATTAATTTCTTTTTTAATTAATCCATCTTCAAGAAGAGCAATGCTTCCAAATTTAGTACTCAACTCTAACGCCAATATTTTCATTTATTTCCTTTTTTATAAACTTCAATAGTCCTTCTTTTAAATTCATCATCTTTAGATATATGAACATGAATTGAATCTTCGGGCAGTAAATCTTCACTTCTTTCAGCCCATTCAATAGCAATTAATCCGTCTTTTTCAAAATACTCCTCTAAACCAATACCTAGGACTTCTATTGAGTTGGATAATCTATATAAATCAATGTGATATAAAGGATTTTCTCCTTCGTATTCATCAATTAACGTATAAGTAGGACTAGATATTGGTATACCAATTCCTAAAGCTCGAGACATACCCTGGACAAAGCATGTTTTTCCAGCACCTAAGTCACCATGCAATGCGATAATACCTTTTTTATTAACTAGTGAAACTAACTTTTCAGCAATCTTCCATGTATCTTCAGGACAATTTGATACCTCGCTTAATAATTTATTTTTCATATTTAAAATTATTTTTTTAACTGTTTAATAATACAGTTTAACCATTCTTCTTTTTTTACTTGCAACATGGGACTTGGGTGTAGAGTTAACATACTATCTAATTTTGATTCAACAGAAATAATTTTTTGACTTTTAAATCTTTTAAAACAAAACTTAGCAAGCGGTAGTAACCTTTGATTTTGTCCCCATCCAATTATAATAATTTTAGATTTTGATATTAGCATTTTTTTACATTCATGAATTCGTTCATCACCAAAAATACTATGCATATTGCTATTATTAAAGTTGGATAAGCTTTCAACATTGTCTAAAAATAATTTTGATTTTGAATTTCTTAAATCTGACAAATTTAAAACACGTAGATGAGACCACCCCATTTCAATACCAACTCTCATCACTTGATATTGGGTATTATCAGGTCGCGTTAAGACTAATTTTTTTTTCTTTAAAAAGTCAGAGGCTCTGACTTTAGAATCAGTAGGAGTTGGCTCAAGTGGATAGGATGATCCTGGGTTCATCATTACAAAAATTACATCAGGAATCTTTATAGCTAAGCTACTTATATCTTCAGAAATAGATGACTTATCAACAATCTCTAGAACACTTCTACAACTCATTGAAGTTATTGAATTAAAATTTATTTCATAAAAATGTCCGTAACATTTATATTTTTCGTTTAATTTTTTAGCATATAGAAATTGTTTTTTCATTTAGAAAAAATAACATGATTATTAATACACGATATATAAAAAAAACTTTTAATACCCTTAAATAAATGAAAACATTTAAAAATGGCGTTAGCATTTGATATAATTTGTTTTATTTTATTTTTATTTTTTCTTTATAAAGGATCAAAAGAGGGATTTTTTGTAGGTATTTTTAAAATACTTCAAATAATTTTAGCCATATATTTTTCTTTTTTATTAGGAATTAAAATGGGTAATTTTTTCGGTGAAATATTTAGCAGGCCGAGAATTATTACAATACCGGCAACCATAATTCTTTTAGCGTCTTTAATTTTTTATATATTTCATATTATAATTAGTTTTTTTTTAGAAAAATCAAAATTAAATAAAAATTCATTTAGTGGACTGGGTATTATATTTGGAGGAGTTTTTGGATTTATTATAATAATCTCTACATGCTGGTTTATAAACATTTTCGCAGCTGTAAAATATGAAAATCATACATTTATAAATAAAACTTCTACATCTCATATTTCTCAAGAAATATTATATCAAGTAGCCAAAAATATTTTTTCTCGTAACCAATCAGAGACTCCTTCTAATGAAGCTATTGCGAAGTTGATAAGTTCTCCAAATTTAACAATTCTAAGTCTAAAAAAAATTATCTCTTCAAACATAATACAGGACATAATTAACGATCCAAATATTGGTAAAATCATCAAAACTCAAAATCCCGACCTTATTTTTAAACATGAGAGTATTAAAAAATTATTTTCAAATAAACCGATAATGTACGAATTTTATAAATTGGGTATTAATAAAAAAATGCTTATAAAAGCAATACTCAAAATTGGAGATAAAAAAATTATTATTAATTCTTTTATAAATCTAAAATCTAAGAATTTACTAAGTTTAAATAATTTCCATATTTTAATTAGAGATCCTGATTTTGATTGTATTATTGGAGAGCTAATAAAATGAAAATAAAATCGGGATTATATATTGTTGGAACGCCGATAGGCAATTTGTCTGATATTTCATTTAGAGCTATTGAAACTCTTAATTCCGTTGACTTTGTTTATGCAGAGGATACAAGGCATACAAGAAAACTTTTTAACAGATATGATATTTCCACCAAAATAATTAGTTGTCATAAATTTAATGAAGTAAAAAAATCTAGAGAAATAATTGATAAAATCAACGAACAAAAATCAATAGCTTTAGTTACAGATTCAGGTATGCCGTGTATATCAGATCCGGGTAGTAGAGTTATACAGATTTGTCGTATGGCCAATATACCAATAACCTCAATACCAGGTCCAACTGCTTTAACGACTGCAATATCAATGGCTGGTTGTTCTGAATCAGGATTTATTTTCCATGGATTTTTACCTCATAAGATGGGAGCAAGGAGAAAAAATTTACTTCAATACGAACATTGTACGCTTCCAGTTATTTTTTATGAGTCTCGCTACCGAATCAAAAAATTATTAACCGAACTTAATGAAATTATCGGAAACAATAGAAAGGTATACGTTTTTAGAGAACTAACAAAAAAATTTGAAGAAACTTTATGCGGAACACCAAGCGAAATTCTAGAAGCTTTAAATGAACGAACAATAAAGGGAGAAATTGTTTTAATTTTAACATCTACTGAATAAGTTTATAAATTAATATACCGTTGACTGCTTAGTGGGCAATGTTACAATTCGAAAAAATTTTTTGGAGTATTACTTTGACTGAATTTACAGACCAAAATAATTTAACAGCTGCTGAAAATGGTTCTTCAGTTTATGTTTGTATTAATGGCAGAGGATCATTCCGTAATAGTCCTAGTTTAAAAGAATTTGTTACTAAAAAATTTGAAAAATCATCGCCAATTAAAATTTTTTTAGACATGAAAACTTGTTCTGGAATGGATAGTACATTTATGGGAGTCCTAGCTGGTCTATCTATTTTATCCAGAAAAAATAAGCACTCATTATCCCTAACAAATATTTCAACAAAAAATGAAAAATTATTAAAAACTCTTGGTGTAAACAAAATTTTAACGTTTTCAAACGAAAAACATGATTTCTTAAAAAAAGCTTCAAAAAATATATCTTCAATTAATGACAAACAAAAAACTACTAAAACTTCCCTAGAAGCACATAAGCAATTAGTAAAAATTGACAAAAAAAATAAATTAGAATTTAAGTCAGTTATTGATTTATTAGAGGTGGAATTAAAAAATTATAAAAAAAGATAAATGATAAACTTTACTACATTTTTAGATTTTAAAATATTATTTTTAATTTCAATTTTCATTTTTTTCTTGTTCTTTTTCAAAGGAAGAAAAAAATTAAAATATTTGACACACGAGCGTAATATTTTACTTCAAGAAAAAGAGGCAACTATTGGATTTGTTCAAAATGTTGGAGAAGTATTTGCTGATTCGGAAAATATTGAGATGGACATACTTCTCGAAAGAGTTCTTCATTATGCAGTTAGAACATGTAAAGCTAGTTCAGGGGCAATTTATTTAATTAACGAAGAAAATGATTTAATTGCTCGTTCAATTTCTGGAGTTTTTCCTCCACTATTTGAGGTGGATGATATTTTAATAAAAAATTCATCGAACATATCCGAGGATCTTAAAAAGGTAATTTATAGTAAAAAATTATCAAATGAATCCTTAATTGGGGAATGTGTTGTTCATGGTAAATCTTTATTAATTGAAGATGCTGAAATGGATGTAAGAATCCCACAATTACCAATTGAATTTCTGAGGATTCGTTCTCTTCTTATTATTCCAATGCGTTTTGGAAACGATGTCATTGGTATAATGATTCTGACAAACAGGACTGGTAATACACGCTTTACACTATCTGACTTGAATTTAGCTCAGGCATTAGCAGGACAAGCTTCAGTGCCAATTCACTATGCAGATCTACAAGAAGCCCTAGAACAAAAAAGGCAGCTTGACAGAGATATGCAAATTGCTCGTCAAATTCAAAATTCTTTACTCCCACAATCGTTACCAGAAATAGCTGAAATAGACTTAGCTGCATTTAGTCATCCTGCTTTAGATATAGGTGGAGACTATTATGACGTTATCGAAATTGATGATAAACATATTGGAATGGTAATTGCTGATGTGAGCGGTAAGGGAATTGGTGGGGCTTTAATGATGGCAGTATGTAGAAGCGTAATACAAGCTCAGGCAAAAAATGAATATGATCCAAGTAGTATGCTTATATCTTTAAATGATATCTTATCTCCAAACTTAGCTGAAAATATGTTCATAAGTATGTTGTATATGGTACTAAATACAGAAACTCATCTACTTAGTTATGCACGTGCTGGTCATGAACCTCCTATTATATTCCACCGAGATACTCAAAAAATTGATCGGGAAGAAATTGACGGTATTGCTATCGGACTAGTTGACAAGTCAACCTTTACTTCAATAATTGAGACTAGAAATATTCAATTAAGATCCGGTGATTTGGTTGTCACATATACAGACGGTATAACTGAAGCAATGAATGATAAAGGTGAGGAATGGAGTGTTAACAAATTATTAGAATATATCTCAAAAAACAATCAAAATTCTGCAACTGAATTACTCGAACAGATTGAAAATAAAGTACTAGAATTTGCAGGAAATATTCCTCAGTATGATGATATGACAATTCTAGCAATGAACATAAAGTAATTTATCTCTTGTTAAATTTCAATTTTTAATTATTTAATCACTCTCATGTGGGTATTTGGTAAGATCTGTGAAACTCAGACACTGTCGCGCAACTGTTAAAGTCAGAAAACATACCTTCATTTTTTAAATTAACTTTATACCTCGCGATTAGGTAAGGAGAGAGAAATGTATCAAGTAATAAGAATTGCTTTTGTAGTTATATGTGTTGTCAGTTCGTCCATAGCTATTGAAACTATGGATGAAATAATTGTTGAGTCTACTAAAATTCCAACACCGTTAAATATGGTGAATTCTTCACTAGAAATTTTAACTAGTCAAGATTTAGAAGATTCTGGTGCTGAATTTTTATCGGAGGTATTAACATCATTGCCGGGAGTACATATCTCACAAACTGGAAGTTTTGGAGGCGCTACATCTATTTATTTAAGAGGTGGAAAACCTAAACACTCATTAATTCTATTAGATGGTATTCCGTTAAACGATTCCCTTGACGCAAATGGATATGATTTAGCTCATTTTGATATAAATGGAATAGAAAGAGTTGAGGTACTTAAAGGACCATATAGTTCTTTGTATGGTTCAGGCGCATTATCTGGAGTAATTAATATAATTTCAAAAAAAGGATACAATAATCCCAAAAAAAGTATTCTAATTGAAAAAGGATCTTTTGACTCTACCAAGCTAGGAGTAAGTATATATGAAGGCACTCCATCTAATTATCTTAATATTAACGCCAGTACATTTAGGTCTGATGGATTTTCTCACGCATCAACCTACACGCCCGGGTCTGGATTAGATGACGATAAAATTGAAAATGACAATGTTCATATAAATACAGGTGGGATTATAAATAATGGTAACGAATGGAATCTTTCATACCGTAATATTGATACACTTGCAGAATATGATCCCGATGGGCGCTGGATTACAGAAGATCCAGGAAGCTATAAAAGAAAGCAAGAAATTCTACACGGTAACTTGAAACAAAATATTAAAGACGACAAATTAAGTTTGAACTATTCATTATCCCATAAAAAATTAGATCTTCTTTATCCTGACTATTTTACCGGAACTTATAATACAGGTGATTATCAATTATTAACACAAACTACATTATTTAAATGGAGCGGTATTTATAAAGTTTCAGATAACGAAAATATTTTATTCGGATTCGAAGACTCAGGGGAAAAAATAAATAAATCAAGTTATCTTTCAGGTGCAGATGAAATTAAATTTAAAAGTTACCTTATTGCCTATCAAAAAGATTTAAATGATAAATTTAGCTATATGATATCTACAAGAACAGATGACCATAATTTATTTGACTCAGCTGAAACCTATCAGGGTTCAGCTGCCTTATATTTATCTAAAAATACTAAATTAAACACTTCAATTGGAACAAGTTTTTTAGCCCCAAGCGGATTTCAGTTATCTAGAAATCGTGCACTTGATGCTGAAAACGGTAACTCGTTTGAAATTGGATTTAATCATTTTATTCCAAAGTTTAATACAGATGTTGATTTTACCTATTTTAATAATAAGTTTGAGGATCCGATTGGTTGGAACGGAACAAATTATGTAAACTATGCTGAATCTGATATTGAAGGATTTGAGGTTGGTAGTACTTTTGATTTATCCTATGAAGATTATTTAAGGTTTTCGTATACTTATATCGATACTGATAGTTCCGATGATGATTTTATTAGTAGACGGCCACAACATAAAGCAAACCTTAAATATTTTACTAAGCCAACAGAAAAAATATCCATATCAACATTTCTTAGTTATGTAGACAAGGTCTCAGATAAGAATTTTTATGACCCCGCATCATCTTTGTATGCAGGTATTCCTGTAATACTTGATGAATATTTTATTGTGGATTCTAATATTAGATATAAACACAACGAAAAAGTTGAGTATTATTTAAATATCAAAAATATTTTTGATGAAGAATATGCAACTGTTTCAGGTTATAATACGCAGAAGTTTTCAATATTCTCAGGCATAAAAATTAACTTATAAGAAGAGTTTATTTAAAATAAGACTTTAATTCATTTTGCAAATGATTGGCAATAATTTCATATTTGCTTTCATTAGCTAAATTTACAGTTTCTAGAGGATCCTTTTTATAATCAAATAACTGCTTTGCAATTACATTAGATTTATTATAAGGGCTTCTGGTATCACTTGTCATCCATTCAATATATCTATATCGTTCATTTCTTATAGCATATCCCATTCCATTACCAATTGGCCATTGACTTAATGCAGATGATTTTAATGATGTTTTTGGATTATTCATAATAGGTTTTAAACTCAATCCATGTAAATTGTTTGGGATGTCTTGGGAAGTTAAATCACATAACGTTGGAAAAATATCGATAAATTCGACTGGAGATGTTGATTTTTTTCCACCATTTATCTCAGGAGAAATAAACATCAATGGTGAACGAGTCGCTTGCTCAAAATTAGTATGCTTACACCAAAGTCCATGATCACCAAGATGCCAACCATGGTCTCCCCATATTACAATGGCTGTACTTTTGTCTAGTTTTAACCTTCTTAATTCATCTACTAAATCTCCTATTAACTTATCGATATAGGAAACGCATGCATAATATCCATGAATTAACTCTAACTGAAGATCCTCAGAAATATGTTTTGAGGCATCTTTGGAATGGCTATCATAGTCAGGAACGCCATTATAGCTTTTTAATTCTCCTACCTTTATATAGGTAATCTCATCATCATTTTTTGCTTTTTTTTGATAAGGATGAATTTTAAAATTATTTCTCTTATACATATCCCAATATTTCTTGGGAGCTGTAAACGGTAAATGAGGTCGTTTATATCCAACTGCTAAGAAGAAAGGTTTTTTTGAGTTTTTTAACTCCTTTAACGTTTTTTTTGCATATTCATTAAGCAAACCATCTTCATACGCTTCATCTGGAACATCAGCTGATTCAACAACTTGATTTCCCCCTCTATCATGCAAATATTTTTTTTGTTCAGCATATGTTGCGGCCCCATTTCTTTTTGCCTCAGCCAATAATTCATGAGCTCTATCGGATTGAAAATGACCAAGAACAGTTGGTTTATTTCCTTTTAAAGCTGGAATTTCATGAAATCTTTTAAATGGTTTAGACCATGAAAATCTATCCATTTGACTATCTACACATCTTGGATCAAAAATTTTTCCCATTCCAATAGTTTCGTATCCATTATTTTTAAAATATTGAGGGATAGTAAGAATATTTGGATTTTTTTGACGCATTCTAGTTTTGAGATCTAATACTTGTGTATAGTCAGGCCTCATTCCAGTCATTAAGCTTGCCCTACTAGGTCCACATACTGCTTGTTGACAATGCGCGTTTAAAAATATAGTTCCTGATTTAGCCAATTTGTCCATATAAGGAGTTTTAGCTATTTCATCACCAAAACAACCAATGGTTGGTTTTAAATCATCAACGGAGATAAACAAAATATTTTGGACCTTCTCTGCGTAACATGAAAAAATTATAATAAATTGCAACCAAACAACTTTTTTTATTGAATTCATAAACAATTAATACCCAATCCATTCTTTAATTACATTTCTTACATAAAGACCTGCTCCTGCATTATGCCCTTTACCTACATGCTTATAATGCATGATATCCCCATTTAAATAACTATATTCTAACAAATCATTATATTCAGCATATGGTACTCCATCTGCATCTGAAATCTGACTACCGCTATAACCCATGTGTGTAGCCCAAATATATACACTTTCTTGAGCAGAATAAAATTGATTTTGCCATACACCAGTACCGCCATAATAAGGAACGGTTGTATCTAATTCTCCACATATTGTAAGCATTCTTCTAGTTGTTACAGGTATAATTATTTCGTCATATAACATACTTTCAGAGGATGAATCATATCTGAAATTTGTTCCATCAAACATATTAGTAATCATGTTACTTACAATACCAATACCTTGGTGAAAGGTATTATCTTCTAATTCAATCATTAATCGATTTACTAAAGCTCCTCCATTGGAGGAACCTATGATTGTAATCCTACTCCCATCAACATTACTATGAAGTTTTAAATGCTGAATAATTTTACGAATAAAATCTACATCTGGAGCTTTGCTTGGTTCCTTTCCAATATTCCAACAATTTTGATACCCGTCAGGAGCTACTCGAATAACATTATTTAGATAACTAATTGCATTGACGTTTCCAGTTCCTCCAAATCCATGAAGATGAATAACTACTGGAAAAGGTCCACTTCCATTTGGAATTGCAACTTTAACAGGTCTTTCAAAATTTGTTTCTTGGGACCAATTTTGTGTAATAGTAAAATCACCATCTAATACAATTTTTTCACTTATCCGATAAAATGTGACTTCTTTATCCGTTGTAATTTGATAATTATTTTCTGGAGGTGTTGCATTAACATCATCATTTAATAGGTTAGAAAATGGATCGGTGATAAGATTAGTTGAATTCTCTATTAAATAAACTTCTCCTTCTTCGCTAGTCCAAGTTATGTTGAATAAACCGTTAGAAACAGATGATGTTGTTGCTATTGCTAAATTAAAAATGGCTAAGTATATAATAACTAAATAAACGATTTTATTAACGATATTCATACCACATATATACCATAATTATCCTAGATTAAAATAGCTATTAAATGATATATATATTGTGTTTTTCACAATTTTATTGAGATTTATATAAACACAATGAAAAAATTAATTCTTATTTTAAGTTTTTTAATCTTTCACCAAACGTTTGGTGTGGATTCAACTACAAGTTTTTCAAACTTAAATAACGAGGTAAAATTTTCATGGACTAGTGCTGTTAATCAAACATATTCAATCATATCGACAACTGATTTAACAGAAGATGCATACCAAACAAACACAGTTCAAGCTACTCCACCATTTAATCAATGGTGGAAAGATATGAATAATAACTCGGAATTTTTTAAACTTATTAAAAATCAAGTGACTAATGTTCCCCCAAGTAATATTAATTCATCAATCACTAATAATATTATTGTTAATGGAACTTTTGACAACAATTTATCAGCATGGTCGGCTCCCCAATTTAATAATGGGGCAAGCGGAAATGCTTCTGTACAAAACGGAGAATTATTTTTTAATATTCAAGATGCAGGCAGTCAGCGTTGGAACATATTTTTTAGACAATTAAATTTAAATTTAATAAATGGGTATAATTATACCCTTAAGTTTAAAGCCAGGGTAAGTGATAATAGAAGAATTTCATTAGTTATAACAAGTGGAGATGGTTCGTTAAGTTATCTAAATGAAAGCAATATAGATATTACCCAGAATCCTCAATTGTATTCTTTTAATTTCAATATGTCACAAAGTACAGATCCTACAGCTAGATTATCATTCAATTTAGGAGAACATGGAAGAACTGATAATAATTCTGAAGATAACATTGGTGTTTATTTAGACGATATTGAATTGATATATACTATCAATGATGGTGAGCCGGGAAATATGCGTCTTGTTGCACATGAAAGAAATAGACGGCTTGCTCGCGGAAACAATTTTATGGCAGCAAAATCAATCCAAGGTCATGGTAAATTACAAGATTATGAGCTCTTAAATCAACATCACTTTAGCCATTGTCGAATTGGATATAAAATGGACGAAAAAGCTTCATCAACCTTTCCATATACAATCC
>MDTB01192533.1_pt1 | contig 13120 bp, 2 predicted proteins | sample 811161 | NCBI WGS metagenome assembly MDTB01 (sample SAMN05326650, study PRJNA326480) | marine metagenome | isolation source: seawater | place: Mediterranean Sea | collected 2009 | reverse complement strand
ATCGCTTCCAGACTGAAAATTTGATTGAGATGTTTTTTTGGCTCCGGAATTATGTGCGACTTTTCCTCCAGAATTATCATTGCCGCCTCCACCGCCACCACCGTTACCGCCACCCCCTTTGCCTGGGTTAGCGGCTTGTTTTACTGAGGCTTTATTTTTCTTTTCAACTTGATTTAAATTAAATGCCCTTTGAAAGCTTTGCATAGATTTTGCTTGCAGCTCAACAAACTCTATTCTATTTTGAGCTAGCTCTCCAAAATTTCTTATAAAAGTTCTGTATTGGATAGTTGTAGTTATGCCCCCCATTCCTATGGAAAAATTTACACTATTAATAGGAGCGCCGTCAATACTACCGCCCAAAGAGCCGCCGCCCATTCCCGATATTTTTCTGCTACCTTGATTAATTACTTTAACGTTACTAACTTTAGGATAGGTTAAGGCCTCTCCAGCTCGAAGCATATTTCGATAGCCTCCAAAATTCCAAGGACTAAGACTTGTGTTTTGCTCAAACTCGGCCTTTCCATGGTCTCCGGCTACAGCTTTCCAGGGGTCTCTTCCATCCTCTCCTTCTTCTCCCCCTCCATAACATAGCTTATTACTCTTTAAGGGAACGCCAGCTTTCTTAGGAAGCATTGCTTTGGGCGCCAATCCCAACCCTCTAAAAGAGTGTCCTCCGCCCCCTCTTTGTTTTAAGTATTCTTTAAATTTATTACCGTCAAATCCTTCTGTATCTGCATCTTTACATATAATTTTCATTAAGGCTCCAGTTAGCCCATTAACTGGACCAGATGTCTCTTCGCCTTCTTCTGGAACAGGACGAACACCTCCGTTAGTTCCTAATACCACGCCTCCTTTTAATGTTCCATCTGAACACTCTTCGACAAATATTTGTTCAAACTGAGCCGCAACCCAATATTTACCATTGTCAAAATACCACTCGCCACTTAATTTTGATAAATCTATTATAGTTCCATCTGGCTTATCTTCTTTTAAATACTGTAGTATAGGGCCAACTCTACCATCTTCTGTTCTAAATGGCTCTAAACCAGGATTAGAAGCTGAACCGTTGTGGCCAAAAGATAAATCTAAAATTTTATTTACGTCTTCTAGGGGATAGCCTCCGTCTGCTTTTTCATACGCTGTTATTGTTGTGTCTGCAGAAACTTGTGATGTACAGCACTGCAGTTCTGGAAGTTCAATATAATATTTTTGACCATAAAAACTTCCGAACCCAGAAACAAATTCAAATAAAGCGCGGAGGATTTCTTCTTTTTCTTCAACTTTAGTTCTAGATTCAAGATACTCCTTGCTAGTGTTAACCATTTCTTGCGTATCTGCGTCTTCTCCTAAGCCAATAATCTTACCAATTGTTTTAGGAAGAAAAGAGTTGCCTTTACCTTTTTCTACTTTTATATCAAATTTCTCCAAAATATCAGTTCTAAAGTATGACATATACTCATACCAATTATCAAAACCTTCCATAGCCGCTCTAATTTCAACGCTATATATTTCATAAGAAGATACTTTCTCTCCAAATGTTTCAGTCGATGTGTCAACTGTAAACTTAACACCGTCCTCCCATTCTTTATCTGTAGCACCATCAGGGCCTTCTTCAACAAGCTCTGGAACTATTCTTTTCTTTTTGTCTGTGGGTTCAACACCAAACCAATATTCAAAAACAGCTTTCTTTTCATCCTTGTCATTATCTCCACCGCCACCGGCGTCGGCGCCACCGGCGTCGGCGCCACTACCGCCAGAGTCTTCTCCGTCTCTATACTCCGAGCTTCCGTCACTTCCAGAGGCGTCAGTGCCTCCTCCACCGTCTCCCCCTCCACCGCCGTCACCTTGTCGTTCAACCTGCCAATATCTATGCTCAAACTCTCCTTGAGTTAAAGCTTGACTAGTAACGTCCGCAGCTTCTAATCCAGAAGTTGCAGACATAAAGCTTCCGTCTCCGCAACAACCAGTCCTGGGAATGGCGACCGTGTTGCTAATTCCTCCAAGCTCTAGTGACCTAGTGGCAGTAACTTGCGAACCGGTTGTATTTATTGCATTAGCCCTTCCCAGACCTCCAGAAAAAGATTCTGTTTTAATATTTATTGTGTTGCCGCTACCTAAGCTAATGTGAACCCTGCTTCCAGCAGCTTTAACAACTTTGTCAATCGCACCCATCAAATCAACGCTGTCGCCTTGAAACCTATAGTCTCTAGGGCCAGCTCCAGATATTCCATTAATAGAGTATTCTTTTCCCCTGTATGTAATAGAGCCGTTTTTTTGAACAGCAGAAGCTATGTCTCCCCAAGTAACGCCCCCTTCATTGCACCAAGACTCTTTTTCTAGTAGCTTGTGTACGTTTATAAAGTTTGACCCGCTCGTGTCAAAATCATCCATGCCTTTAAGCACCAAAACAGCGCTAGAAAGAACTACGTTAGGAGATACTAGTCTTGCGGTATGCGTACACCCATCCATACTCACATTGCTTTCCCAGCTTTGAAGCAATCCATTAAAGGTGAAACTTCCCATGCTAAAAAACTGAGGCGTTCCAATGTCAGAGTTTGTAAATCCTCTGTCTGCAGTCGTAGTGACTGTTGGCTGACCAAGGCCCAAGCTGTCATACTCTACTTTGCTTCCTCTGGCAGAAGTGCCAATATCATCAACAAGCTCAATTGTGCATTCTGATGAGCTTTGACCCCAACCAATTTTAGAAGAAAAACTTTTTACAGTCGAACCCATAAACCTGGTTGCGCTAACCGGAGAAGAGCATCCGGAAACTTTTGATGATGGGCCTTGAAGTGCTACTTCAGGAGATATTCCAAATCCTTCATAGTCATTATTATTTATATTATCAGACATCTTTAACCTTCCTAAGAATCCAAACTATTTAACTTTATTCATTAAATGTCCAAGTTATGCTTCTGCTGTAAGTTTTTGCTATAATATCTACATTTTCAGAATCTGCCGTTTTATAAACTGTCCCTCCAGGCTGTCTTGCTTCGACTGCAGTAGATACACTAGCTGCGGCGCTTGTAAAGCTAGCTGCGGGAGTGCCAACTGGCATAGTAACATTGCCCGCAACAGTTCTGCTCGCAGTAGATTTTGTTCCTAAACATTGTAATATTGGTCCGGATGACCTTCCTGGTATAGCATGCTCAGCAAACTTTTCTGCCGCGTGATTATCAGTTATAGTCAAGCTTTCAGACATGGGCACCCAATCGCCCGCTGCAAAATTTCCGGTTCTTGTATTAAACACATAGCTATAGTTAATTGTGCCTTGTGGAATATTTCTTGATATAGTTTCAGAAATTGGTTTTTGTCTTAAAGACTGTATGTCTTCTCCACCAGGACCGTTCGCTGGCAAGAATCCGTTTGCTCCAATATATATAGTGCCAGTCACTCCAGTTCCAGGCCTTATTTGTGTAAATCTCCTATTTGCCGCGTCGTATGCTGGTTCATATATATTAAAGCTAGACTTTCCTTGGTGTTCAGGATTATCCTCAAAGTTTTGTGATGGGTATCTGTTTTCTAGTCCTATTATTGCGCCGTTTACCGTTACAGTGTATACATTGCTGGCATGGTCAAAAGAAATTTCGAATGTCATATCTTCTATAACATTATTATCACAATTTGCATCAAAAAATGGAACTAATAAAAATGTTTCTGTTATACCATAAGTTCCGCCTACTTTGCTTATGTTTGTGCTTCTTTTATAGTTGTATGCCCTCCAAGTTGGACCTGCTATCCCGTCGTTTGTAGGTTCATGATGGCCTATTGGTGTTGTGCCATCACATGTAGAAAATGGAGGAGGCGAAGGAAATATAACTCTGTCCCAACTAAAACCGTGTAAGTCTTCATCAAATAAAAATTCAGAGTTTGGTGTGGGATTTTCAAAATTAGAATCTAATTCGCTTACAGGAGTATAGTCTCTTGGGTTTAATGTGCTGGGCCTTGCGTAATTTGGAACAGGGCCAAGTCTTTCGTCAACCCATATTTTTCCATTCGCCCAAGGCTCTCTAAGCAAACATGCTCTGCCTACTGTACCCGTTTTTGTTCCGTCTGGGTCTGGTCCGTAAGCTCTTTTTCCTGTGGCTGATAAAGTATGCGTCACTGTAAATGTAGGCAGTTGATTGCCTACTACATTACCAGCACCTGGAGTTAAAGCCATGCTTTTTCGAAATTTCTTTTGGTCGGTCATTTCAACAGACCAATCTTCATTTATGTCGCGCAAGTACACTTTTTTAGAAAAACTATTATTGGGGCCAACAGGCCAATTATCAGCAAAGCCATTTTTTGGAGTTGTATCCTCTGCGCCCCAGCTAATATCTTTATTGTAATTAGTTTCTAGAAAATGAAATGGCTGTCCCTTTTCATGTATTATATTGACTCCAGCAGTTTTAAAATCTTCTTCTCCAAGAGATGTGTCATCCATCATGTCTGGAGAAGGAGCAGATGAGGGTGTTGGTATTGTGTGAAATATTTCGTCGCACTCTAGAGTAATTGTGTATGGAATTGGGCCAATATATCTATTATCTCCAATATCAACACTGGTGATGCGTGGATAACACATAATGCCCATATTTCCAAAATCAGCCGACGCAGAACCAGTCTGTTGTGCTGGCGGTTTTTTCTTCCATGTATAGATATATAGCTCTTTTCCTTCAGTTGCAAAAAGTTTTCTTATTGCAGATGTTTTCTTGAAAAGAGAATATTGAACTTCATCTTCAGATATACTTTCATCTACGGGATACGTTCCAGCGATTTCGTGCCAACTTCCATCGCTCATAGGCGAGCCTTTGTGAGGAAGAATTGTTCCCTCTAGGGTTATTGAGTATGTAGCGCCAACTTTTTTGCCGTCTCCGGTCTTATCATAAGATTTAGATATACTTACAAAAGGCGCGGGTATCAACGCTTTTGTGTGGTCGTTTCCGTCTTTATCTGTTGAAGTATATAAAACTGGCATTCTTTAGTTCCTGTGAAAATATATAGATTATACTGTAAAATACACCAATTATTCAGTATCAAACAATGTTAAAAGAGATGCAACAGCGTCTTGCTCTCCAGTTATATACAATGATGCTGTTTGAGGCTCGTAAAATTGTTTTGTAAAAAACTCATATTTTTTATCGAATTCTTGCTCCATAGCCGTTGGGCTGCAGACCTTATTTGACACAACAAGCTCATCTATTAAAAACTCGTCTTGTTGTTTCGGGTCAGTGCTTAAATTGACTCCAAGATTATTGTATGGAAACCCTTCGGCCCCTGCAATTAAATCTCCTCCAACTTTAAATTTGATGCTGTCTGTATCAGTCTTTACTTCATATCCATCCCATTTTTGAGATACGTCAGTGATGGGTTTAATTTCAGGCATATATCCAGACTGTCCTGGAAGTCCTTTTGCTGGAGAAGCAACCCTAATAAATGATTTGTATAGCTCTGTATCTATCCAGTAATTTATAAAATACCATCTGTCATCGTCTAATGGAAGCATTAAGTCGGGGATTTGCTCTATAATCAAGTTCTCGTCATCATCTCTTTCTAGGGCGTGGCTAGTTCTCCCTCCTGCTGTAGTGTTTACAAAAGGTATCAGTCCGCCAAGAGCATCGCTTTCAGTGTTACCGACACCTCTTTTTGCGGAATTAGAAACTATTAGACTTTTAAAAGAGTTGAAAGGACTATTTCCGCTAGCTTTAACGTTTGAATTATGGCCAGCATAATACATAGACCACTGTCCAGATGTTGCGTGGTTGTCGCCAAACGACAACTTGCAGTTTCCTAATACGCTTTTAACACCAAACGCACTACTAGTAGGAATATATCCAGGTGCGGGGCCTTTTCTTTTCATCCAAAAGGATGTGGAAACACCTCTTCTTGGCGGAGTAAAGTTTCCAGAAGCATCAACGTGTCCGCCTTTGGGTGTAATTCTATGTTGGTCATGTATAGACGGAGAACCGGATTGCATCAATACAGTTCCAAAATAAGATGGAGTTGCAAAAGTACCTTTAAATCTTGATACTCCAGAGCCGGTAAGCGATGACGCTGGAAATCTGTCGCTGGTCTGAAAAAATCCAGATTCAGGAATATGAGGTAAACCGGCTTGGTTACGCCATCCGCTTGCGTATAATTTAAATCCATAATCTTGAGAATTGTCGTTTACGTTATTATCAAATTTATACAAAGAACCATCAGAACAATTTCTTTCCGATGAAGCAAATAAGAACGCAGTTCTTCTCTTCGGAAAATAACCGTCGCTAATTATATCTGGATTTCTATAATACGCTAAAGAATCTGGTCCAACCACACCGCTAAATCCTTGAACATTTAAAGGAACTATGCCGCTCTCTGGTTGTCTAGCTGCCTGCAAGAAAAGAGTGCCAAAATTAACCAGCCCGAAAGGCTTAGCTATTGACAGTTGCTCGATACTTCCTCCACCGCCGCCGCCACCTCCAGCTATGTCTAGACCTCCAAATAAACTTCCAAGACCACCTACGCCTTCCGCCTCCTCTGCAGTTTGTGTTTTTATGAATAAGGGAGAAGTTCTTTTAAATGTAAAGTTTCCAATATTTAAAAGGGCCTGTCCAGAGGACGGTATTTTTGCTGTGGCAAATAAATTTATAGTAGAGCTTGTTATAGATGTTCCGTCTATGAATAATGTGCCTGACGCAACAGTTCTAGTTGTATCCGCGCCTATCATCAGCGGTATTCCGCTTGAAGACGATTTTGGTCCAGTTATAAAAAGTGTTAATCCGCTTGCAGGGCTTGTTGTAAAAAACCCATATTCATAAGCACCTATGTCTGGAGCCCCAAAGCCTAAGACATCATATCCTCTCTTTAATCCTCTAAAGTCTTTGACAACTTCAGGTAAAGATAATCCTGCGTCAACTGCGGGTGAGCTTCTTTTGAGTCTAAAACTTCCTGACGGAGAAACCGTAACTCCAGAGCCAGCAACACCAAGAGTTGTAACTGATATTCTTTTATCTGGATTTACAAAAACTCCGCTAGCGGACTGTGACGTAAGATTTATAACACCGTATGTTGAAGCGGTTGTATCGCTAGATAAATTGTTTTCATTGTCTATTGTTCCATTTCCACCAGTATCAATATATGCAAAATCGCTTCCACAATCCATCGCTATGCAGTTTTTAATCGTTGAGTCGGCACCTCCATAAAACCCAGGAAGCTTTGTATTGAAAACTTTTATTCCAACATTTTTGTGTCCGTAGGCTGTATTGTTTAAGCATTTGATTCCTGGCTTGCCGCCCATCATATTGTCGCCGCCAATTTCAAACCCAGTATCGTTTCCTTCTGTTCCTATCGCTATGCAGTTTCTAATGATATTGCCTGAGCTAGCGGTGCTTCCGACAGAAGACTTAGCTTTAAAGCAGGTGCTGTCTTCGGATGTGGCCCAACAATTTTCTATAATCATGTTGGCGCCAGTATTTATATTCAATTCAAATCCGCGCGTACTACCTAAACCATCTACACGCGCGTAGTTGATGCCAATAGTGTTTAGAGCTGTGGAACCTATTGGTGCTATGATTGGCCCTTTGCTTAGGCTTCCATCATGTAGTTCGCCAGATGAGGCAAAGATTCTAGGATATCCAGATGGAGTTGTGGTAGAAGACCATCCGGATAGAGTGAATGTTCCTAAGTCAACACCTTGGAAACACTCTGCCCATTGATAGGGGTCACTAAGACCATCGGCCCAATCTTCCCACGCTTGTATTGTGGTAAAATCGCCTGTTCCTAGAGGATGCGCCGCACCTCTAATTTTTTTAATATTTGCTCTCGCCATTCATCCTTCCTTTAGGCCGGAGTTCCACTTCTTCCGCTCACGCCAACTTTTTGAGCTACCTCGTCTAGTTTTTCTTGTATCTTCTGTATGGTCTCAGCTTTAACAACACCATCAAGACTTTCCAATCCAGTAATAGTGATGTTCATGTTTTCCATTCCAGACACATTCATTTCTATGCCGCCTGAAAATACAGACACAAATTCTGACAAAGAGTTGGCTAAAACATTACCAGTTCCTACAAAATCTTTCATCGCTGAAGCCAATGGAGATTGAGCATCTTGTGTCATTCCACCACCGTCCCTCTTGCCTGGGTACGCGAAACCTTCCTGTACTTCCTGTGTTTCTTGTGGGGTCAGTTGCCGTACTTCTGAGGATGATGGGCCTAAATCGCGCCCAAAGGGGTCGCCTTTAGGTATTTGATAGTTACTGTTGGGGTCCATCATTTGATGATATGTAGACGTACCTGCCGCAAAATTCTCATGGTCTAGTATATTGTCGCTCAGTCCCTGCATCATAAGTCCATCGTCGTGCTGTGGCTTCTTATATTTATCCGGTGTCACATATCCTGGTCGACTAGAGGCTCCGGTGAGGTCGTCGGGGTTAATATTATATTTTTCGCCGGGATTAAATATACTCGCCATCTCTGCCGATTGTTCGGGACTCATACCAGCACCCGTTAAAGCTGATTGAATCTCTTCGTTTGACATGGCCTGGATGGCCGCCTGGTTTGCCTGTTGGGCGGCAATTTCGTCTGGAGTCATCACCGACGGACCGCGCACGAATTCCATATCCTCCTGACCACCCATCCCGACGTCTCGCATGGCGTCTATCTTGTTAAAATTCGCCTCTTGAGCCGCCGTTTCCGCCGCCAAACTTTGCCACATGGGCGCATTTTTGTCGTCCGGTCCCATCATCGCAATTAATTCATCCGTAGCTCTTGCGGAAGCAGCCGGGTCAACCCCCTTCAGGTCACTCGCTTCTCGCGCCTTGGCTATTACCATCTCATTCGATGCGGCCTGCTGTGCTGTGGTGCCGGTATTTTTTGCTACGCAGCTTCCGTCAGGCCCTTCCTCATAGCCATCTGGACACAGTGAAGCTCCTAGCCTTTGGAAACCACCCATTCCTCCGGTCGAGGCGGAATCTCCTGGTTTTGGCCTTGAGGAAAAATTGTTCGGTGGTGGCTCTCCTTTTCCAATTGCTTCAAAATCATCATCCCTCTTCTGTTGAGGAGTTTTGTTCCTTTCCTCTATCTCTAGTTTTTTAGCTTTATTTCGTTCTGATTCTACTTTTTGTTTTGCCTGTATCTCATCTATACGAGTCTGCTCATTGGCTTCAGCCTTAGTAATGTCTTTTTTAGCGTTAGCCTGTCGCGTTTGAGCGTCTGTTTTTCTCTTTTCAGCGTCCGCTCTTTTTTCCTCTGCAACCTCACCGATTGTTTGTTCTCCTTTTATAAATTCATCATCATCTTTTGTCGCTGCTCTTGCAGTGCCAACGTCTTTTGCGAATTTATTGGCCTTCTCTTCGTCCTCTTGAATTTTCGCTCGGTCAACTGCGTCATCCCATTTTTTCATCCCCTCTGGACCAGCGGCTCTTGCTTCTTCTTCACTTGCGAAACCACTGGTTTCGGTGATAATTTTATTGAACGCATCTGCTCCCTCATTAGCTTGTTCTATTGAGCGATTGCTCATTCTCTCCAACCCCTGCTTAATCGCATCGTCACGTTCATCGTTCGAACCTGCTCCCGCTACGTCTGCGACAATTTTATCAATATCTTTTGGGTCGAGAGCATCAGTATCAATGCCCTCATCTTGAAGTTTCTTTATAAACGCCGCTCTGAATTTTTCGTTGGCTTCTCCAGCTTTTCCAGACTCTCCACCCAAAGCCTCACCCATCTCAGCAAGGTCTTTACGACCAGCCTTCGTTGCAAGGCTTGTAGTTGAATCTTTGTCCGCTTTTTCCATTTCTATGAAGGCTGCCGCGTTTGCCCTTTGCTCATCGCCACGGCGAATAGTCTCTCCTCTGGCTATATTTTTTTCAGCCTGAATTAAATCATCTTGCGTTTCAATTCCTTTTTCAGACAATCTTTCAGCGGCCTTTGACTCTATCTCCGCAGCAGCCTCGTCGTTTTTAGCCATCTCCTCATCTCTCTTGCCCTGAGCTTCAGCCAATTTTGCTAAAGCTATTACAGTAGCCGTCTCTGCTTTAGCTATGGCTTCTGCTATAAGAGTATCTCCAGCAGATACTAAGTTCTCTTGAGTTGCTAGAAGCTGTTCAGCCGCTGTAGCTTGTCTTTTGGCTTCATCACGAACCCTATTCATTGCTGCTTCCTCTGGAGAGCCCGCAGCTTCTTTTGCCATTGTGAACTCAACCATTTGGTCAACTCGTTTTTGCGCAGCCTCTTTTCCACCCAGTTTTTCAACCATTTCTGGGTCATCCATAATTTGTGAAGTAATTTGTTTTCTGGTAGCGCCTTCTATGGTCTTTTCTATATTTCGACCCTCGAAGTCCTCCTCAAACCCTGCGGCTCGCATGTCTTTTAAAAGCTGAAGACCTCCTTTTGCCATAGATGTTCCACGTTCCCCCGATTGAATCATTTCTTGAGGAGACATTCCGCCCTCTCCAGCGGCATACGCGCCAAGAGCGTCTGCGCCCATAAATGAATCTACAATAGACTCTTGTTCATCTGCGGTGCCAAAAGCAATGCTCTCTAGCATTCCAGTCTTAAACTCTCTCTTTTTTACTTCGGCGGTTGCTTCGGCTTGAGCTGCGGCAAGTCGTTCGCCCGAATCTCTGATGTGTTCAAGGGCTCCTCTGAGTTGGCCGCCTTTTTGGCTAAGAGTCGATATTTCATCTTGCAATGCAAACATCTTTGGATTGGTTGCATCTAAAGCTTTCATCTCTTCTTTTTTTGCGGCGATTAAATCATTTGTTGCTCTAAGCTCGTCTCCCATACCCTCTATATCACCAGGGCCTCCTGTGTCAGCAAAAGCAGAAGTGTCAAATTTGCCTCTTCCTTCGCCAAGCAGTATTCGTTGTTGCTGCTCATCTCTTTTCTTCAGAGTGTCTAGCGATGGGCCTTTGTCTCCTCTGGCCTGTGACACAGCGTCTTCAACCTGGAACTGCTTCTGAGCTACTGTCATGCGTTCGTTTGTTAGCTGTTTCTCCATAGCCATTCTTTGCTCAAGCATTCCGTTAAGTTTTTCTTGAGTAGCAATAATTTGTTCACCGACAGCGGCGAGACCGTCAAGCAATTCTTGAGAAACAGAACCAGAAAAAAGGTCTTGAGCAATTCCTGTGGCTCCGCCGCCTTGTATCTGTTTAATAAGATTGGCTTCGCTCTTATCATCTTCTGTAGCTATGGTTCCAAGTTTTGCAGCCATTTGGTCAGCTAAAACTTCTCCAACTCCAGCAGCCTTTAGCTGTTCGCCCAAAGCGTCTCCAATTCGTGTTTCGCCCGTTTCATCTGCAGCAACCTGTCTTTGTGCTGCATTTAACGCGGCTGGCAATTCTGCGGCTAATTTACCAGCGCCAAGGGCTTCGTCGCGTATCTGCCCCATTTCTGTGCTTACGCCACCTCCTTCTACAGACTCATCATATCCTGTCATTCGGTTTACAGTGTCTGCAAGAACATCTTGATTAACAGCTTGACCTGCGGAAGCTCTCGCTAGAACGTCTTGCTCGTCACCATAGCCAAACGTGCTTGTAACAACGCCGCCGCCAGACAAAGTAGATAGCGTACCCATATCTGCTGCAATTACTCCAACGGCTGCGCTAGTTTGTGCTAAAGCGTCTCTAAATGCATTTAGATTAGAGACTAAATCTTTTGCCGCGATTGCTGCTTGTCTATCGGCCTCTTGAGCGTCTCTTAATTTCTTCCCTACTTCAATTTGGTCTTCAACTTCTTTTTTGAGTTCTTCGTAAGGAATGCCTTGAATCTTCGCTATGTTCTTTAATATATCGTCTCCAGCCCCACCGAAAGCAGTTTGAAATTGTGCAAAAGAATCAGAAGACGCTGCAATTTTATCTACGACACCCCTCATGGCAGGAACTGATTTCTCAGCCTCTGCTCTAAATTCATTAAGTTGTTCTGCCCCTACTGCAGAGCCTAAATTTCCAGCTAAATCTGAACTGGCAGACGCAACCCTACCAGCGCCGCCTATAGAAAGGCCTTGTTTTTCTATGCTTTTGAGGCTTTTGTCCATAGCCTCCATATAACGATTTTGTCTGCCTCTATTAATAGCTTTGTTTATTTCTCTGTTGTCTTCTCTAAACAGGCCGAACCAACTTCCAAGATATCCAATTAATCCTCCAACCGCAGCTCCAATAGCACCGCCAATTATTGCACCCAATGGACCAAGAAACATTCCAATGCCAGCTCCTATCGCCCCTCCCGCCATTATGCCTGTTCCGCCAGCAGACACTGCTTTTCCTTCTTTATCTTTTGCAATAGCTTTTTGCACTTCAGCTTCAGTCTTAGCTTTTTCAGCCATAGCCTGAGCTTCTTGTTGCATGCTGTCGCCAAAACCCTTAACAACAGCGCCTAACGCAACAAACGCCGCTGCGGTTGCCGCTGCGGTCGTAGCCGTTGCTGCAAGCGCTTTAGTTGCTGCGCCAGCCCCCATTTTAGAGCCAACCCCCAATATGCCTTTTCCTCCACGCATTTTACCTAGAGCTTGGATAGGAGCAGAGCCTCTCATTCCGAATCGGCCCAATCCACCCGTAGCTCTTGTTGCCATCCCTGTCTTTCTAATACCCTTAGTAAGCAGCGCTTTTCCAGCTCTCATTCCTCCTTTAATACTTCCTCCAGGCAACATAGACTGTACACTCTGAACGGCTATCATCGCTGTAACCGCCATGTTGGTTGCTGATGTTAATTTATCAAAGGCGCTGTTTTGTATGCCCATTGATTTAGCGGTTTCATTAATAATTCCTGGAAGCATACCAAGAGTAGAAAGTTTGGCGAATTGCGCCATCGGGTCTTTTTGTGGTCCTCCTTTTTTACCGCCGAATCCAGCTAAACCGCCAGCGAATCTTCCAGCCCCTCTTGCTGCTCCACCGACAGCCTTACCGACTGGAGCAAGTCTTGCAGCCGCTCTTTGAGCTTGCAAGGCCATCGGTCTTTTCGCTCTTCTGTAATTTCTTCCACTCTGTTCAAGTCCTGGGAATGTACTCTCAACAGATTGACTCATTCCGCCAAATGGTTGAGCCTGTGCCTGTCTTGCTGGGTCGCGGGAATAAGACATCAAAGGCCTGTTCGCAACCGGCTTTGTAGCTTCATACGACTTAGCGCCTCTCCCGCTTTTATCTCCTGCAGTTACTACTGAGTAGGTT
>MDTB01002935.1_pt1 | contig 13120 bp, 11 predicted proteins | sample 811161 | NCBI WGS metagenome assembly MDTB01 (sample SAMN05326650, study PRJNA326480) | marine metagenome | isolation source: seawater | place: Mediterranean Sea | collected 2009 | reverse complement strand
TATTAGCAAAGGGAGGTTTGATACAATGGGGCGATGCAAATTCGGTAGAAGCGTGGTGTATTTTTAGCTCTAGCGAGCGTTCGCTTTCTGTATCACACCATTGTATCGACCGTAATGGAAGAATGTTATTGAATATTAGCAAAGGGAGGTTTGATATGATTTCGAGATCCAAAAGTCACTTAAAAGGAGGGCGAAGCAAGCTGACGAGTATATTGTTGGCTTCCGGTCTTTCAATATTTGCATACAGCGCGCCAGCGACAGCTTGGAGCTTGAAGGAAGCAGCAGCGCCTTACAAAGGTACTTCCATCACTATCCTGGACGAGACAACACCGTTACAGGAAGCCATGGCAAAATTGGTGCCCGATTTCACAAAAGAGACTGGAATAAATGTCAAATACGAACTCCTAAATCATTTTGATGTCATTGGAAAAGGCCAAGCAGATATGGTTTCGGGGAAAGGAACGTATGATGGAGTTATGCTCCATAGTTTCCAAATGGGCCCAATGTTAGATGCTGGGGTGGTTCGCCCGATAGATGATTTGATGGGAAACAAAAAGTTAGCGGATCCGAATATCGATCTCGCCGATTTAATAAGTACTCCTTACAAGACCACCTCAATCTTCAAAGGAAAAAATTATGGTTTCTTAAGTTGGAATTATAATTCTGTTTATTGGGCAAGGAATGATTTGTTAAGTCATCCCGCCGAGAAAAAAGCATTTAAGAGTAAATATGGCTACGATCTTGCTCCTGCAAAGACAATGCAGCAAATGGCAGACATTGCCGAATTCTTTACTCGAAAAAAAGGCGAATCTTTGGCTGGGCAAAAGCTTGAGTCTGATTTTTACGGTATCGTAATGGAAGGAATTAAAGGTGGATCTACCTTTCCAGGCGTTTGGTACAACTTCCTAAAAAATTGGGGTGGTGGCCTAGTGGACGAATCTGGAAAACCCACCTTTAACACAAATGAAAATATTGCGGCTTTGAAATTTTGGGCAGGGCTATGGAAGTATTCTCCTCCTGGCCAGGCAGAATATTCTCTGATAGACGTCCCGACTGTAATGGGTAATGGTATAGCCGCCCAGACCATAGCCTGGAGTGATTTTGTGTTCGGTATAGACGTTCCCGGGAAATCAAAGTTTGCCGGACAATTTGTTTATGGCGGCATCCCCAAAAACACAGAATACAGTGGCAAAGGTTCATCGAATGGAGCTCCTTCAATTATTGTGGTTTCAGAAGCCTCAAAAAATGCTGAACAGACGTTCCTATTCATGCAATGGATGGCAAGTAAAGAAGTCCAAGAAAAACTTTTTAAAGCTGTAGGAGGGGGCGTCCCACTAAGGGATAGCACCTTTGAGATGGGAGTTGTGAAGAATTCTTCTAATCCTACTTTGTATACGGCTATGAGAGACTCTCTTGCTGTGACCGAGGGAAAGCCAAAGATGCCTCAATTTTTCGAACTCTATGACGAACTTGGAGCGATTGTTCAGAATATCGGATTAGGCAAGATTTCTCCTGAAGAGGGTGTAAAATTAGGTCAAGCAAAAATGGAGAAAATTTGTAAAAACTGTCTTCTGTAAACATTGAAAACAAATCAACAGGGGCGCGTCGTCATGCTCGCCCCTGTTTGCTCGCAAATTAGAAAATGGAAATTGCAAAATGAAGAGCAGAACATGGCAAAGTCAATAGATAGTGCGTCAGTAATTTCGGACAAAGGTCACGTAAAAAGGTCGTTCTTATATCCATACTATCTGATTGCGCCCACCATGATTACCTTGGTTTTAGTGAGCCTAGTTCCCTTTATTTACACGATTTTTTTGTCATTGCACAACGTCAAGTACGGTCGCGTTCGAGACTTCATTGGCCTCGAGAATTATTATGATGTTTTGGCGGATCCAAGGTTCTGGAACAGCATTGAAGTTGCTGGGCTGTTTGTATTGATAGCAGTTCCAATCGAGTTCATGATCGGACTGGCTGGAGCCTTAGTTTTGAGTCAGAAGGTTGTTGGAAAAAAAATCTTAATACCCTTTTTGTTTATTCCTACAATGATGGCACCAATAGTAGTTGCTCTTTTGTGGAAAATTATGTTAGCGGGTTCGTGGGGTCTCCTCTCGTATAACATTCTTGAGAGGTATGACATTGTTGCCGAAACGTCGGTGTTTGCCTCTCCTGACCTCGCATTATATACGTTAATTTTTGTGGATATATGGCAGTGGACACCATTCATGCTGCTTGCCTTCTATGCTGGCTTACAAGCTCTTCCCGTTAACCCATACAGAGCTGCCGCGGTCGACGGTGCAACTCCCATGCAAACGTTTTTTAAATTGACTATACCCATGATGGCTCCTCTGCTGGTTGTGATCGGGTTGTTGAGGCTCATTGACGCTTTTAAGATTTTTGATTCCATCTTCATACTCACTGGAGGTGGTCCAGGCACGGTCACAGAATCGCCGTCAATCTTGGCTTATAAAATGGTGTTTGAATATTGGAATGTCGGCGAAGCTTCTGCTTTGGCAGTTTTAGTTTGGATCGCTTTTTTCATTTTTTGTAACATTTTTTATCAGGTTGCAAAAAAACGTCTCGGTGCTTTTTAGGAAAAACGATTATGACTGCTCAAACTTTTTCAGCTTTTAATAATCGCAGAACGTCACTGTGGACATTGGTTTCTCTGTCTTATGCCGGATTAATCCTTTTCCCTGTTTTTTGGATGGGATTGATGATGTTTAAACCTGAAGAGGTTATGTTTGAAAGACCAACCGTTTGGATTTTTGAGGGTACTTTAGCACATTTTAATTATGTAATTGAGCAAGGTTTTCTCGGAAATTTGATCACATCAGTGATTGTCGCAGCGGGCAGTACATTACTGGTGGTGCTAATAGGAACGCCGGCAGCATACGCATTTGCAAGATTTGAAATGTGGAGAAGTGATGACCTTTTTTTGTTTATACTTGCAACCAGAATGGCGCCCCCTGTTTGCTTAGTGATACCATTTTACCTTATTTTTGCAAAAGTTGGTCTTTTGGACACTTATTGGGGATTAATGGCTGCATATTTGACTTTCAATCTTTCTTTTTATGTATGGGTGTTGCGCAGTTTTTGTCGCGATTTACCACGGGAGCTTGAGGATGCTGCTATGGTTGAGGGGTACTCTAGGATCCAAACTTTTGTGCGAATTATTTTGCCTTTGTTAAGACCTGGTATTGTTTCAACTGCAGTTTTATGTTTCGTTTTTGCTTGGAATGAGTTTCTCTATGCATTTATGCTTGGCGGAAGCACAGTCAAGACTTTGCCGGTCACTATACCCACTCTTATCACCGCTCAGGGAGTGAAGTGGGGAGAGATGGCGATAGTTGGTATGGTTGCACTTTTGCCAGTTTTGATAGCAGTTTTTGCACTGCAGCGACATATTGTAAGAGGCTTGACTATGGGCGCTGTGAAAGGATAGACGGGATTTTAGTAGGGAAAAGCACGATGTCAGATAAATCATATGAAATAGTTGATGGTGTACCAACTTATAAGTTGTTCATAAATGGTGAGTGGGTTACATCATCAAGAAATGCTTTAGACGATAGTATCAATCCTGCAAATGGCGAAGTATTTGCCAGGGTACAACAAGCAGGCCCTGATGAGATTGAAAGAGCAATAGCCACGTCATACGCTGCGAAAGATGCCTGGGGCAACACTCTGGCTTCGGAACGTGAAAAACTGTTGTTGAATACTATTGAAGTTATTGAGAAGCGCACCCCAGAAATCAGGGATGCTTTGATTGACGAATGTGGATCTGCTTTTAACAAAGCTTTATGGGAGATAGAATACGTCGTGGACTGCCTTAGGTCTGCTGCGGGTGATGTCAGGCATGTGTTTGGCGAAACAATGCCGACGACTATGCCAGGACAAATGTCAATGTCGGTGCGTCGCCCTCTGGGTGTAATTGTTGGAATTTGTCCTTTTAACTCACCATTTTTGCTGCAGATGAAAAAGATAGCGTACGCTCTTGCTGCCGGTAACACCTTTATTTTAAAGCCCTCGGAAGAGACTCCGGTTTCTGCGCTGAAAATTGCAGAAATATTTGAGGAAGCTGGATTGCCTCCTGGAGTGTTGAATGTTTTGACCGGCGTGCCCTCCGAAATTGGCGACGTAATGGTCGCAGATAAACGTATCAAAATGATTACTTTTACCGGCTCTCACAAAACAGGCACACATTTAGCTGGAGAAGCTTCAAAAAACATGAAACGCGTAACCTTGGAAATGGGTGGAAAAAGCCCACTGATAGTTTTAAAAGATGCCGACATAGATTACGCAGTAGATGCAGCTGCTTTTGGAATTCTTTTGCATCAAGGGCAAGTGTGTATGGCCTCATCAAAGGTTATAGTTGAAAAAGAAATTTTTGATGAGTTTAGTAGGAAATTCACTGAAAAAGTGAAAACGGTAAAAGTTGGGGATCCTCGTGATCCAGAAACCGTAGTTGGCCCCCTAATCCGCAGGTCACAATGCGATTTTATAAACGGCCACATAGAGGATGCAAAGGCGAAAGGAGCAAAAATCGTTATTGGAGGCAACCACAAGGATAACTTTTATGAGCCTACAATCCTAACCGGTGTCAACTCAGATATGCGGGTATATAATGAGGAGACGTTCGGTCCAGTCGTCTCCATTTTACCCGCAGAAGATTCTGACGAGGCCCTTAAAATAGCAAACGATACGGTGTACGGGCTCTCTGCTGCGGTTATTACAAATGATTTACAAAAAGCTATGGATATGTCGCTTAAATTGGAGTCTGGAATGGTTCATGTGAATGATTGTACCATCTCGGATGAACCACATGTACCTTTTGGGGGAGTTAAGAATAGTGGAACCGGGCGAGAAGGCGGCCGTCATTCACTAGAAGAAATGACTGAATTGAAATGGATCACGGTTCAATTGGGGAAAAGAGAATTCCCATTCTAGTTTGAAGTATACTTTTTTTCAGGTACGGAATACTGACCAATATCTTGGGCTTTTGCACCTAAATTAAAACCAAATGAGACCTTAGAAAAAATATAGTTTTCAAGCTCCGCATCCACAATGATATCTCATTGTGCTCTGTCTGACCCCGTCATAAAAACGTGCAAACTATTTCCCGAACCTTCAAATTATACGGATTTACCAACTCGGTTTTAAGCCGTAACAGCCGCTCCATCAGACCGAGGATCTGAGGCTCCTTCCATGCTTCCATCTTTATGGAAAATTAGAGCGCCGGCGTGGCCCATAATTTCCTCATGTCCGCCAACTATCTCGACATCGTGTCCGGCTTTAATCAATTCCGAATAGAGATTATCATCAAACCTGTTTTCAATCCGCAGGTTTGTGATGTCGCTACCCCAAGTTTTTCCGAGAAGCCAGCGTGGCGCGTCAATAGCTTGTTGGAGTTCTTGATCAAACAGAACGTGACGAGCGAATATCATTGCCTGAGTCTGTGGTTGTCCTTCCCCCCCCATAGTTCCATAGGGCATAACACGTCCATCATTTAGCAAACCGAGCGCAGGTTGAATGGTGTGGAATGGTCGTTTGCGAGGATGCAAACAATTATGGTGAGCTGGATCGAGAGAAAAACTCGTGCCGCGGTTTTGCCATGTAATTCCCGTTTGAGGTAGCACAAGGCCAGAGCCAAATTCCCAATAGACGCTCTGTATGAAACTGACGGCTCTACCCTGTGAGTCAATCGCACCGAGCCAAACTGTGTCGCCACCTGTTGTCGCATAGGGCCATGGGGCAGCTCGTGCCATATCGATAGAGCTCGTTAGTTCATCCAATACCTCTGAAGCGAGAAAACGTTCAATTGCAGTAGTCATGAAAGCTGGGTCACAAACGTGCCGATCACGGATTTTAAATGCACACTTTGTGGCCTCAATAATTCCATGAGAAAACTCAAAGCCCTCTGCCTCAGTAATCTTTAAACGTTCAAAAACCCCGAGCAATATTAGTGATGCGATTCCCTGTGTCGGGGGTGGTAAATTGAATATGCGGTGGCCTGAAACATCCAGACTTAGTGGTATGACATCCATTGAGCGATGGCGTTCAAAGTCTTCACGTCTCAAAGGGCTCCCCGCTCTCTCAAGTTCTTGTGATAAAGAATGCGCAATATCACCATGATAGAAATCTTGAAGACCAGCCTGAGCAAGCGCGTCGAGAGTTCCTGACAAAGTGGGTAATTTAAAAAGATCGCCAGCGCGAGGAGCTTTCCCCAAGGGTATATATTGCTCTGAAAAACCTGGCTGCGGTTCTAACTCCTGACGCTTGCTCAAAATATTGTTTGCTAAGGTGTTAGTCGTTGTAATTCCATTTTTTGCATGTTCAATAGCCGGTTCAAGTAAACGTCTTAATGGAATTTTTCCCCCGAGCTGCTGTTTACTGAGTTGAAGAGCGTGTTGCCAACCCGAAACAGCACCAGCCATTGTGATTGCAGACAATGGACCTCGGGCAGGTATAGACCGCAAGTTGTGGTCGTGATAAAACTCAACATCTGCAATCCCTGCCGCACCTCCACACGCATCAATCGCCCAGGGCAGACCTCTATCGGGTGAATGAATCAGCCAGAAATTATCTCCGCCAAGCCCATTCATATGCGGGTAAGTAACTGCAATGGTCGCTGCTGCAGTCAACATCGCCTCAACAGCGTTACCACCTTCGCGCAGTATATCAGCACCCGCCTGCGCGGCAAGATAATGTGGAGCGACAACCATACCATTATGTTTTGAAATATCAGAAGCCATGGAGTTTCTTCCTCAATTATCGAGCAGAGTAATTTCGTAAGTTAACGAAGGTTCTCGGGTATATAAAGTGATAAGATTGTCACCTACATTCAAAGCATAGAGCTCTTCCCCAGAAATGACGGAAATATGGGCAACATTTACTATTTTTTTGTAAGTTTGCACACCGGGCAGTCCACCGAATGACGGCACATCTGCAAGGAATAAAAGAACCTCAGGGGCCCTGATGTAACTCACACTCTTTTTTTATTTTTTCAGAACTCTCTTTTCAAGATTACAATCTATAAGACCCTTAAAAAGGGATTCACCTCTGCAAAACCTTATTGAATTGACAAAGCCTCTATCACGACATAAACACCAGCAAAAATATCCCATCCTGAAGTCTGTCCAATCATATCAAGACTTTTAACTAAATCTGTCATTCCCTCCGCATTTGCTGACAAAATTGCGTTAGCCAACTTATGTATATCTGCTGGACCTAAACCCGTGGACGCGGCATAAAGATGCGCTCCTGCGATGGGCGTAGTGAGATATCTGATATTTTCATACACATGTCTCCATATGCATTGAGCCATTTTGACTTTTTTACAAATGTATAGCCCGATCATGACTCCACCAATAAAATCATCTCCTGATGGGGTTAAGCCGAAACCTAATCCAAGCAAATTTTCTGCCCAATAGGGCCTTGACATGCAGGCGTTATTCTCTTTTGCAAAGCTTTGGCAAATCCACCTTTTACACTCAGATATTTCTGTTAATACTTTTTTGCTGTAATTCAATTTTTTCAGGTCTAAATTATTGAAAAACAAGATTTCACTAAAACCCCTTGGCTCTACATCTTTATTTTGCAAAAGTTTGTGAAAATGACGGATCCCTTGACGGATATTATAAGGGAGAAATGGGTATTTTAACTCTGCAGGGTGCCATATTTTTGTTTTTTCACCGAAAGTAAATGTTGTGTCTTTTATTTTAATGTCTCTATTGAAAAAAAAGACTTTTTCCTCAATTTGCAGTCTAAATTTTTTAAAACTGAAATTTTCAGGTAAGCTTGTTATAATTGTAATTGGAGAATTTCTTAAAGTTCTGTTGCCTAAACAAATAATTTGATTTGATGTTTGTAAATAAATACTTGAGTCAAAAACTGCAATTATCTGACAGGATACATTATCATCTAAAGCCACTTTAGCCAAATTATCGAGGGATATAATAAAATATGCCTTACACAATTTAATCGCGATCTGCGCTGATGTGAGTGCCAGTTTCACCCCTAAGAGCTGCCATAGCGTCTTCTAGATGGCTTATTATTACCTTTTCCCCACCCCCTTCCAAAAACCTAATAGTCGCCTCAATTTTTGGCCCCATACTGCCAGGAGGAAATTGGCCTTCTTTGTGAAATTTTTTTATCTCTCTGAGAGACACGGTGTGCAATGCTTCCTGATCTTTTGATCCAAAATTTATAAACACTTGTGGCACTGAGGTCAAAATCATGAGAGTTGGGATGCCTAAAACATTTGCCATATGAGCAGATGTTAAATCTTTATCAATGACTGCCCGGACACCATGCCGAATCCCTCGTGGCTTTCTTATTACTGGGATACCACCACCACCGCCAGCGATAACCACGGTGCCCCTCCGAGCCAAAACCTGAACGAGCGAAATATCACAAACATGTCTCGGTTTCGGGGAAGGAACAACATGCCTCCATCCGCGGCCCGAGTCCTCTCGCATTTCCCACCCTAATTCAGCTTCTATTTTTTTTGCCTCTTCTTCTGAGTAAAATGCTCCTATGGGTTTTGATGGATTGTCAAACGCTGGATCATCTGGATCCACCTCGACTTGGGTCAATAGGCATGCAACATGTCTCTCATTGTTTGCATCTCGTAGAGCATTTTCCAAGGCTTGAAGAAGAAGATATGCTATTCCACCCTGACTGTGAGCAACACATATATCTAGTGACATTGGTGCAACTTTTTCTCTTGTAAGCGCTTGACGCATCAATATTTTTCCAACTACAGGGCCGTTGCCATGAGTTATCACCAACTCATTTTCACTTAACATTAGTGGTAGTAGAGCGCTTGCTGTTGCTTTTGCTATTTCTTCTTGTTCTTTAGACGTACCCTCAATATTTTCGGGGTGCGTCGCATTTCCGCCAATCGCCACCAATAAACGGTTTAGACCTTTTTGTTCGTTATTTGACATTATTTTCTTTCGATGAGAGGTTCATGCACTCAGCGGTAATATATGCTCCATGACTTGATGATTGCGCCACGGTTATCCCGGCTTCCTCCAAAACTCGGATCTGTTCAGACCTTCTCTGAGGATCTGTTTCTGTTCCTGTCACTGAAGCAATTATAATTGGGGATCCGTTGACACGCTTTTGAAGACAATCCACCACGCTTTCCGCGGGGTTGTCAATCGATCCATAACCCAAAATGACGTCGATTAATAACAACCCTATTCCGTCTTGTTCACATGCTTTTCTTATGTGCTCTTGACGAATAGTAGGGTCAATCATCGGGTGAGGACGACCTCTGGTATATAAATCATCCCCGAGATCTAGCATCTGAAAATATCTTTTACTTGAATGTTGGCTAAATTTCTCAGTCGGACAATGCTCATACAAAGTTCCTGCGGTTTTTTTTGCAACAATTACTCTCGCTTCGGATGCTAGGGTACCCCCACAAAATAACCCTAGGACATTTCCGTTCAGGCGCGGCATTAATTTCGCTATTTCACGCGGTTCAGGCTGACTGATTGAGAAGCCAATTTGTGCTGCTGCGTCGGATAATGTCGTGGCTTGACAAGCATTCGAAGGCAGTTCGATAGCTTGCCCCCCAAGAAAACAAAGAGTGTATCTTTTCTGTTTTTTAGAGATGAGAGAAATAATCTTATCCACCGTTTTTGGACCTGGCGGTTTTGAAATAATTACTATTTGCTTGGTTTTTGGATCAGCCTCTAACGCCTCAATCGCTTGGAGGGTCGAGAGACCACCCACTTCGTCATTTAAATCTCTTCCTCCGACCCCTATGGCATGGGAGACTCCACCTCCTGCACGCGCGATAAGTGTGGAGACTTCCTGAGTGCCTGTTCCCGATGCCCCAATTATGCCAACGTCTCCGTCCGGCACAATATTGGCAAAAGCCAGTGGCACTCCATTTACAATCGCGGTACCACAATCTGGTCCCATAACAAAAAGACCCTCGTCTCTGGCATATAATTTTAATTCACGCTCTTCTTCAAGGCTTACGTTGTCACTAAAAACCATGGTATTTAAGCCTTTTTTTAGAGCTTTTCTGGCTTCAGCAGCAGCGTATTCACCTGGAACAGATATAAGAACAAAATTTGACCCGGGGGCTGAGTTTACAGCTGATCTAATACTTTTAGGTCTCCATAAAGAAGCATGTTCTTTTTCCTTCTGTGGATGTTCAAGTAGCTCATTTGCAACTTTAAGCGCAGCCGACAGAAACTTTTTGTCGAGAGCTTTTATCGCTATTATGAGGTCTGCTCCTGAAGCAGATGCAGCGTCATTAGTTAAAAGATCAGCATCCTTTAGAATGTTCTTGTTTGCTGGGGTGCCCATCATCAGTGCAGCCTCTTGTACACCCTCGATACCATAGAGTTGTTTTGAAATACGCATTAAGACAACAGAGTCTAAAAATAAACGTTTCCTGATAATGTTGAGTTTTTCACTCATTTTACACCTAGACTTTCTCCTAAACCTCGAAGGGCTCTCTCAAAACAAGCTCTCGGAGCCTTAACAATCCCGGCGCCAACTTGTCCTATCCCCGGTTTTTTATGCGCTATACCGGTATTAATCATTGGCACAATTCCAGTTTCAACTACCAAACGAATATCTATCCCAGTTGGAACACCAAGATAGTCTATCGAGGGAATAGTCCACTCTGGGTTCCTCGTTATTGTTATTTCAGTCATAGCTTGGGTTGTCTTCGCGGAATCAGACGCAGACCCTGCGCCAACAAAACCTGCCACAGCGGGAGAAGCGGCCATCGCAAATCCCCCTAATCCAATAGTTTCGACTATAGTGGAGTCTCCCATATCAGGGTTTGCGTCGCTTTCAGTAAACCCCGGAAAAAAAAGACCCTCAGGCATCTCTACAGGTGCTGTAAACCATTTGTCGTTAGTGCCGCTTACTTGAATACCAAATTCATAGCCATTTCTGCACATAGAGGTAACAACACTAGAGGCAGTAATGTTCCTTACAGGATCCATGATGGCTTTGCCCATTGCCATAGCCACATTCAAAAAAAATTGATCATTGCTGCTTAAAAATTTTACAGCTCTTGCTAGGGCTTCACTGCTCGAACTAGTTTCCACCAAGTGGACGATTAGAGAGCGCAGTAGTAGACTAGAACAAGCCACATTGCGTTGATGCATTTCGTCTCCCATCGCAAGCCCTCTGGCGATTAAGTCTTTCAGCGGTATCCCCCCACTTTTTCTCAACGCGCTGCCCAGTGAAGGCCCAAATTCCGATGTTATCCAGCGTATCCGGTCCAATACTTCTTTATCGTTACCGCCAAACCTCATCACTTTTCCTAAACCCTCGTTAATCGCGCAATATGCTCTGTTACCGAAGGTTTTATTTTCAACAACCAATAGCATTTGGCTAGTTGTTGTCATGCCCGTCATTGGTCCAACCGCTCCAAACTCGTGATTTGGCGCGAATTTAAATGTGCTTTTTTTTGCCAAATTTGCAGCTTCTTCCAAATTTTTGGCCCAATTTTCAAACACAGCAATGCCCAGAACAGCGCCTTGCATCGGGCCACACATTTTTTCCCAACTAATTGGTGGGCCGGCGTGCAAAACTAAATTTTTATCAAGTTCTGGGATCGCCTCATTTGCGGGAACCACGTCCACGAGCACTGGGTCTGCAGCCATCATTCTTTCAACAGCTATCTGATTTGCTTTTTCAATTTTTTCCATATTTAGTCGGAAGCTCTTTCTAGGAGGCAAGCTTAGACAGGAGGCTTGCTAATTCTGGATCCCCTCCCGCAGGAGGCGTCCAATCTACGTGAGTAACATCAAAACCCTGTGAAGAAAGTTCTTTGGCAAAAAGTTCCAGACCTACATTAATCACTTTTGGCTCTATTAAAATAGCGTGAGTATTCTTGTTATTTTCCATATTTAAAATTTTCTCCTCGCTTTCTTTAAAGCGAATACTAAGAACAACAAAACTGTAGCATCAGCCGGAATTTTGAGACTTGAGCTAGCCCTGCGCAGTCAAAAAACTTGATTTATTTATCCATCATCTTCTCCCATCGGTGTGCGATGGATGGAGCAAAAGTACTCCAATACTCGTAGATTACTGCGGCAATCTTCACACCGCCTCTTTAGTCAGTAATATCCAAAGGGACACTCAACTGCTCTTAGCCTATTTCTCGGAGTGTTTCTCCAACCATAAACAACTGAACCGTTGAAAATTTTAAGTTTCAGCCAAACATTTACATTACTGTAAACAAAATTCGCGCCATCCATAACTCCTGCAAGTATCTTGGAACGGAAAATTGAGTTTATCAACTGAAACAAGGAGAAAACTAGTCTATTCAAATTAACCCGGCCATCGCCGATCCGTAAAAACTTAAAAATAGCGATACCGTGGGAGTTTTTTCTAAAAAAGCGCATGTTTCGCGGAGCGAGAGTCACGGACGATGTTATGCGCAGTATTGTCGTAATTTAAACCGAACTCTGTCACAATCCAACCTTTCCCAGAACATCAATGGCAGCGCGTAAACACGGCAACCAAAATGTGTTAATGGCAGATATTGGCACATCAAAATTGTCTATGGTAGCGTCGCACACTCATGTCTGGTGGATTGCGCAACATTTTATGCACCGTCTCTGCATATAACTGCGCATGAGCAAAAAAAATTTGACAATTAACTGTAAAAATAGACGCTAACCATGATGAAATTTATTCAAGAAATTCTACCTCAATAAATTTGCACGGAAAATCATTGGCGTTGATTACGTCATGAGTCACACCCCTCTTACGAAAATATGGAACCCCCTTACTAAGTTTAGAAATCGACCTCTTATCTCCATCAAAAATACATAAATCCCCCGTGAAAAGTGGAATAACTACATAATCATAATCGTGCGTGTGCCAGCCGGTGTTATCACCTTTAGCTAAAAAAGACCATTCTGTTACCTTGGTGCGTTTATTTTCTATCAATGATGTACCTATGGCGGTACCTACACCGCAACTATTATTCTGAAGCAGTTCCGTCATATTTGCCGCCTGTGGGCTGGGTATCGAGATGGCTTCCAATCAAAACTGGCAGGGCACCTAGATCCTCTCCAGCCCTTTCTGCAAACATACTGCCCATAGTGTCAATTGTGGTGCTTAGCCCAGCCTG